>UMBT01022081.1_pt1 | contig 27253 bp, 24 predicted proteins | sample 1964001 | NCBI WGS metagenome assembly UMBT01 (sample SAMEA4835945, study PRJEB28245) | human gut metagenome | biome: gut microbiome; material: fecal sample | place: Denmark | collected 2008
CAACTTCCTCGAGGCGCCATTGACACCGCGATTCACCGCAAAAACCGTGCATCCTCCGTACCGTAAATTTTCCGGCTCATGATTTTGCTATAGTCTCAATTATGAATTTAAAGAAAGAAAAGATCGGCATTGTTCTCATAAATACGGGCTCCCCCGACTCCCCTGATCCGCAGGACATTCGCCCGTACCTGATCGAATTTCTTTCCGACCGAAACATCATCAAGGTTCCGCCAGTTATCTGGCAACCCATCTTGCGTCTCTTCATTGCCCGAACCAGGCCGAAGAAAACAGCTCCGCGCTACCAGCAGATATGGACCCCCAACGGTTCGCCACTTGCAGTTGAATCGCGCGCTCAGTGCGATGCATTGAATGAGCGCCTTGCCAAAGCGGGCATCGACGCTCTGTGCGAAGTTGGCATGCGCTATGGCAATCCCTCAATAAGCCATGCCCTGCAAAAGCTCGAAGCTGCTGGATGCAACAAAATTGTTGCACTGCCTCTGTTTCCTCAAACCGCCTTCAGCACCGTTAAAACTTGCAAGGAAGCCATACAGGATCAGGTTGGCAAGCATCCCAGCCTATCGCTCGAGGCAATTGTCGAAGGCTACAACGACAACCCTTTATACACACAGGCACTCGCTGCATCCATACGCGATGTTTGGGAGTATCGTCCAGGCAGCAAGCTTCTTCTCTCGTTCCACTCTATCCCCCTTGCAGACATCGAAGCGGGTGATACCTATGTGGAGCAGATCGAAGCCAGCGTACATCAGGCAATGAAGTTGCTTGGAATACCTCATTCCGACTGGGCTATTGCCTACCATTCGCGTTTCGAGGATTCGCGTGCGTGGGTTACGCCCCATCCCAAAACCCAACTGGCCCAATGGGCTGCCGAGGGAGTTTCGCGGATAGCCCTTGTAACGCCCGGCTTTGCTTCCGACTGCTTGGAATCGCTCTATGACATTAAGTCGGTAGCGCGCGATTTCTTCTGCACTCTGTGCAGCCAAAACGACATTACTGCAGACGTTACCTATATTCCCTGTTTGAACCACCGCGAAGACCACATTGACCTGCTATTCAATGTCGTGAAAAAAGCAATGGAATCGATTGACGCGGCGGAAAAGCCAACGAAACTGGCTTAACGCCGAGCGAGACCATTAGATTAACCGGCCCGCGTAATCGAATACCCCCATAAGCCAAAACCTCGCCATCAACAAAAATAGGCTGGATGTGCTTTTGCGCATCCAGCCTATTTGAAAGTAACCGCTAGCCCCATTTGGGGCCTTACGACACAAAGGGAAGACCCGCTCCCAGAGCGGGCCTTCTGTCCTTATTTATTTGATTACCAATACGGGCATCGGTGCTTCACGCAGAACAGCGTAGGAAACCGAACCGAGAACACCGCGAATTGCGCCAAGGCCACGAGAGCCCATTACGATAAGGTCGGCGTTAACCTTTTCAGCATAGCCGAGAATGTCAGCGGCCGGCGTATAGCCAGGAATTACCTCGATGGTTGCCTTATCGCCCAAGGAATCGAGCGAATCGCCAATGCCTTCCTTAACCTTTTCGGTTTCTTCATCAATGGTCTTGTTGTAAAGGGCCATGATGTCTTCAACGGAAAGCAGGTACTGCTGAGGATCGAACGAAGCACTGTTGAAGTTCGCGGGAAGCTGAGCGTTAGGATGCGTGGTTACAAATACCACATGAAGCTTTGCGGCTTCTTCGCCACCAACGATTTCAGCAGCCTTCTTCACGGCAGCAAGAGCCTGGTCGGATCCATCATATGCAACGACAACGTTTTCGAAAACCATCGTTACCCCTCCTTGAAGTGTTGCAGCAAGCCCCTCGCACGCCTACGGTGCATGCCTGCTTCTGATGGTTCAAGGATAACACGTTCACATGTTCTCGAACAGTATTCAATAGAACTAAATAGCCAGTTCAAAGCAAATGAATTGCAATAATTAATAATCATTTACGATTCCATAAGCTATACGTTTGGCTATTTTGAACACCCCGACGACAACACCCGACATCCTCCACGCACAAAAAGGCCTCCCGCTTCTTTCGGAATGAAACGGGAGGCCTTTCATGGACTTTCATCGCACAGTTTTGGAAGCACGCACCGCAAAACAGGGCACCGGAGCGCGTACCGGAAACGTCAGACAAAGACGGTTACTTCAAAAAGCAGCCCTTTGACTCCAGGGGCTCGATGTTGAGCTTCATGTTTGGATCTACGGTAATAGAAAGCAAATAGGTTTTGATGGCTTCATCAACTTCGTATTCAATGTCGATATTGCCTTCGAACACGCACCAGTAGAACAGCAAGCCCGTCGACGCGGCAGCAATGCGAAGCATGGCTTCGTCAAGATCGACATCGTCACGCACAATACCCAACTCGATAGCTTCTGCAAGATAATTGCGAACCGAAACGATGATGAAATCGTCTTCAGCATCGCGATGCATGAAGTCGAAGAATGGATTGTGATTGGAAGCATACAGGCCGGAAACGAATTCAAGACCCATGTCCTTGCAGTACTCAACATAAGCACGATACAAAAGAAGGACGCGCTCAACTGGGCCATATTCGTCACTGCCCTCAAGAGCCTTTTCGCGATAAGGTGCGAAAGCGTACTTCAGGTAATAGGAGATAAGATCCTCCTTGCCGCTGAACAGGTTGTAGAAACTACCTGTTGAAAGCCCGGCCTCATCGCAAATGTTGCGAACGGTAAGCTGCTTCATGCCATCGCGGTTTACGAGCTTGATAGCGGCTTTCAAAAGCTTTTCGCGCGTCACCTGAGCCCTTGTTTCATGAACAGACACATACTGGTTCCGCCTTATCATGAGCAATCCCCTTCCAGTTTTCCGCAGTCTTCCACACCATACACGATTACGTTATATTGCACGAATCGCTCCAACAAATGAACATGTTCTAACAAGGTTATACCATGCGATGAGAATCCAATCGTCGCAAACACGATACCTTCTGCAAACCTGCCACCAGTAAAAGCAAACGGGGGCACAAGGCCCCCGTATTCATTTTGCTATGCGCGGCTCACACGTGCGCCTTGCGGTGTATCTTCAACCACAAAGCCCAGATCGCCCAATCGATCGCGTACCGCATCGGCAAGGGCGAAGTTCTTTTCCTTGCGGGCTTCAGCGCGACGCGCCAGCAGCGCTTCGATGGCCCCCTCGGCGTCGCATCCCGTAAATCCAGCAAGCTCAACAGCCAAGGCAACAACTTCGTTCGAGGAATCGCACTCCTTGTCTTCGCAAGCATTGAGATCGACACCAAGAACGCTAAGCAGGTCGCACACCGCATCGGCGCCGGCAAGCACTGTGGCAGCATCTTCACTGCTCACCGAAGCGTCAGCGAGGATCGTGTTCGCTTCACGCACAAACGAGCAGATAGAGCCCAAAGCACCCGCCGTATTGAAATCATCGTCCATTGCCTCAATAAACGAATCGCACATATCATCGATTGCTTTTTGATAAGCAACAAGGTCGACCGTGGTTTCACCTTCGGCGTTGGCGCACAACCATGCGGTGTTCTTGACGAAGTTGGTAAGACGGAAAAGCATTGCCTCCGATTCGCCCAAACGCTCGTCCGAGAAGTCGAGCGGGCTTCGGTAATGCGTTTGCAGCATCAGCATTCGAAGCACACGGGCATCGGTAGTCTTAAGCACATCGCGCAGCAACAGGAAGTTGCCCAGTGACTTGGACATCTTTTCGTGGTTGATCTGAAGCATGCCTCCATGCATCCAGTAATTGGAGAATGTGCAACCAAAAGCAGCTTCTGACTGAGCACGCTCGTTTTCGTGATGAGGGAACGCCAGGTCTGCGCCACCACCGTGGATATCGAACGGGAGGCCCAGGTACTTCTTCGACATAGCCGAGCACTCGATATGCCAGCCGGGACGGCCTTTGCCCCAAGGAGAATCCCACGAAGGCTCGCCTGGCTTAGCAGCCTTCCACAGGGCGAAATCGAGGGGATCACGCTTGCGATCTTCCAAGCCCTGGCCGTCTGCGCGCAGCTCACGATGGCCCGACTCCATTTCGTCGACATTGCGGCCGGAAAGCTGACCATAGCCCTCATACGAACGAACCGCAAAGTATACGTCGCCTTCAACCTCGTAGGCATGACCGCCTTCGATGAGTTTTTCGACCAGCGCGATCATCTCGTCGATTTCCTCAGTGGCACGAGGGCGAACATCCGGGTCCATTACGCCGGCAGCACGCATGTCGTCGATAAATGCCTGGGCGTATTCCGCAGCAACCTCAGAAGCGCTACGGCCCTCTTCGTTTGCCTTTTTGATGATCTTGTCATCCACGTCGGTGATGTTCTGCACGAACTTCACCTCGTAGCCACGCCAAATCAGATAACGGCGAATGGTGTCAAACGAAATAAACGTGCGAGCATTTCCGATATGAATGTAGTTGTACACAGTTGGGCCGCATACATACATATTCACCTTGCCGTCGGCAACGGGAACAAAGGGACGCTTTTCACGCGCCTTGGTATCGTAAATCTTGATCATGCAATCTCCTCGAAACAGCATATGCGGCAACTGCCGCACGCGAATTCTACCAGTAGGAAGGGGCCCGCTCTACGGGCTACTTACTACTTACAGCGGCATACCAATGCCACAGCCTGAGCAGAAATGCCCTCTTCTCGGCCTTCAAAGCCAAGGTGCTCGGTAGTAGTTGCCTTCACTCCCAAGTTTTCTACCGCAATCCCACAGGCGGTCGCCAGGTTTTCACGCATCATATCGCGATAAGGCGAAAGCTTTGGAGCTTGGGCGGCAATTACGCAATCGATGTCAACGATAGAAAAGCCTTGTTCACGCACAAGATTCGCAACCGCAGCCAACAGCTTCAGAGAATCGGCACCCTCATAAGCAGGATCGGTATCGGGGAAAAGCTTGCCGATATCGCCACCTCGAATCGCGCCGAGCAGGGCATCGGCCACCGCATGAGCCAAAACATCGGCGTCAGAATGACCCAAAAGCCCCTGATGATGAGGGATTTCTACGCCACCCAAAATCAGTTTGCGATCGGGGGCAAAGGCATGCACATCGTAACCGAGACCCACACGCATGGGCACGGCGGATAAAGCTTGGTTTTGCTCAGTCACTTAGAGTTGCTCCTCTCGGCGATCTTCAATTGCCGCGCGAATTGCCGCAGAGATAATCAGATAGTCTTCAGGAACGGTGAGTTTGATGTTGTCGCGCTTTCCCTCAACCATGAGCACACGGCCGCCCAAACGTTCAATAAGCGAAGAATCGTCTGTACCCACAAAGCCATCGGAGAGGGCCGAAGCATGGGCGCGGCGGTAGATACCAGCGCGGAAAACCTGAGGGGTTTGAGCGTTCCAGAACACCGAGCGGTCGGGCGTGCCAACCACTACCCCGTTTTCGACAACCTTCAACGTATCGATGGAGGGATGCCCCACCAATGCTCCGTCGCAATCAATATTGCCTTTGAGCGTGCTGATGGTGTGTTCAATGAGCTCTTTGGTGATAAGAGGCCTTGCGCCATCGTGGAGCATAACGAACTCGTATTCCTCGGGCACCAGCTCAAGGCCGGAAAAGGCAGATTCTTGACGAATCGATCCAGCAGGAGCCATAACAATGGGCGTCACAAAGGGGAACGGGTCGATTGCTTTAGAAAGATATTCGCTCATGCGCTCTTCGGGGCACACGATAACGATAAGGCCCACATCGCCTACAGCATCGAACACTTCGGCAGAACGGGTGAGGATGGGCTTGCCGGCAATTTCCACGAGCTGCTTGCCACCTTCGTGACCAAAACGCTCGCCGCTGCCGCCGGCCAAGATAATCGCAGCGGTTTTGGGGTTCTTATCAACGACACCCTCAAGGCGGGGTTCCGCCTTGAGGGCATCGAAATTGACGTCATCGAACATAGCCATGGCGTGCTCAAGCACGGAAGGGGCAAAAATCGGATCGATGGTCTTTTCAGTCATGATAGCTCCTGTACACCTGGTGCGGATTCAGAGCCGCAGCGCTGGTGCACTTCAGGCTCAGTCGGCTGCCTGGCCTCCTGCAGAAGAGCCGCCACGCGAAGAAATACCCGCGTGACCAAGATCATAGCCGGCAAGAAGCAATTCAGCCTCGGCAGCTATGGTATCACGCTTGCGCGGTGCCGGGATAGAGCCAGTACCCGCATTGAATACGAGCTTGTCATCTTCCACATCGACATCGATAACCGAGCCACTGCTCCAACGGCCCTCAAGAAGCTGCTCGGAAAGCGGATCCTCGATGAGGCGCTGGATAGCACGACGCAATGGACGAGCTCCGAAGGAAAGGTCGGTGCCTTCCTTGGCAACAAAGCGGCTCGCTTCGGGCGTCAGGTTGATGGTCATGTTCTGCTCGATAAGACGCTCGCGCAAATCGGCAATCATAAGATCGACGATCTTCACGATCTCTTCTTCGGTAAGGCTCTTGAATACGATGATCTCATCGATGCGGTTCAGGAATTCAGGGCGGAAAAGCTTCTTTACCTCGCCCATCACGCGCTGCTTCATTTCCTTGTCGTCCATGCCACCATTGGCGCTTGAGGTGAAGCCCAAGGGGGTGGTAGCCGTGATTTCGCGCGCACCGACGTTGGAAGTCATGATGATAACCGTGTTGCGGAAATCAACAACGCGACCCTGCGAATCGGTAAGGCGCCCTTCCTCCAAGATTTGAAGCAAGATATTGAACACATCGGGGTGAGCCTTTTCGATTTCGTCGAACAGCACAACCGAATACGGACGCTGACGCACTGCCGTGGTAAGCTGACCGCCCTCATCGTAGCCCACATAGCCTGGAGGCGAGCCAACCAGACGCGACACCGAGTGCTTTTCCATGTACTCGGACATATCGAAGGAGATAAGCGCATCTTCGGAATTGAAGAGAAATTCCGCCAAAGCTTTGGAAAGCTCGGTTTTTCCCACGCCCGAAGGACCAAGGAAAATAAACGATCCACCAGGACGCTTCGGGTCTTTCAGGCCCGAACGTGAACGACGAATAGCCTTCGAAAGAGCCGTAACTGCTTCATCTTGACCGATAACGCGCTCATGGAGTACCTGCTCCATGCGGAGCAGCTTTTCGGTTTCCGCCTCAGTAAGGTTGGAAACGGGCACGCCAGTGGTCATGGAAACCACATCGGCAACGTCTTCTACCGCAACCTCGTTAATCGTGTTGCTGTTCTTTTCTTCCCACGCCTTGCGCGCCTCATCGCGCTTGGCGACAAGCTCTACTTCCTTTTCATGCAGGATATCTGCGCGCTTGAAGTCCTGCTTGGCGATGGCATCATCCTTCTGAGTGCGGACGCTGCGCAGTTCATCGGCGATCTTCTGCACCTCTTCGGGTAGGACCATGTTGCGGATGCGCATGCGAGCGCCAGCCTCGTCCAAAACGTCAATGGCCTTATCGGGGAGGAAACGATCCTGGATATAGCGATCGGAAAGGCTTACCGCGGCGCGCAGTGCGTCATCGGTGAAATGCACGTGATGATGCGCCTCGTAGCGATCGCGCAAGCCTTCGAGGATGCGCACAGCCTGCTCTTCGCTTGGCTCCTTCACCATCACCGTCTGGAAGCGACGCTCGAAAGCGGAATCCTTTTCCAAGTGTTTGCGGTATTCGTCGAGCGTGGTAGCGCCGATAATCTGAATTTCGCCACGCGATAGGGGCGGCTTCAAAATGGCAGCCGCATCGATGGAGCCTTCAGCGGCGCCAGCGCCGATAAGGGTATGCAACTCGTCGATGAACAGGATGATGTCGCCCGCCTGCTCAACTTCCTTAATGCACTTCTTCAAACGCTCTTCGAATTCACCACGGTACTTGGAGCCTGCCACCAGGGCAGATACGTCAAGCGTGACGATGCGCATATTGCGAATGATATCGGGTACCTGGTCGGCAACGATAAGCTGAGCCAAGCCTTCGGCAATAGCGGTTTTGCCCACGCCGGGCTCACCGATAAGGAGTGGGTTGTTCTTTTGGCGACGCGAGAGGATCTGCATCACGCGCTCGATTTCGCCAGCTCGCCCGATTACGGGATCGAGTTTGCCGTCCTTGGCCTTTTTGGTGAGGTCGACGCCAAATTCCTTCAGCATGCTGTCGGAAGCGCCCGCATTGGGATCGAAATTGGTAGCGCCCGCGAACACCGCAGACTGACCCACCATATCGTTTAAGGAAGAGCGAATGGCATCGCCTTCCACTCCGAGCTTGCGCAATACATCAATCGCTGTGCCTTCGCCTTCGCGAACAATACCTAGCAGCAGATGCTCGGTAGAGATATAGCTTTTGCCCATCTGCATGGCTTCGCGTAGTGAGTTTTCCAATACGCGCTTTACGCGCGGGGTAAAACTCAAATGGCCCGAAACGTCGGTAGATGCATCGCTTTTAATGAGTTGCTGCACGCAGGTAAGGGCAGCTTCGTACGTAACGCCCAGATGGTCAAGCGCCTGGGCGGCTAAGCCTTCTTTTTCCTTCAACAAAGCCAAAAGGACGTGCTCGGTACCCACATAAGGCTGATGCAGCGCACGAGCCTCTTCCTGGGCAAGCACCAGTACCTTTCTGGCCTTGTCGGTAAACTTGTCGAAGGACATGTAAGCCTCGATTCTCTCGGCAAGTAAGTTTAATTCGGAATAATGCTAGCACTCAAAAACAGCGAGTGCTAACCCGTTAACAATCTGTGACTAGAATACAGAAGCGGGTGAGAATTTTGGGGACAGTCCCGAAATTCTCACCCGCTATTTCACACAAGATCATCCTTGTTCGGATAAAACGAGGATTCCTCTATTTGGCCTCAGGACGCATGTGGGGGAACAGCAGCACGTCGCGAATGCTCGGCTGGTTCGTAAGGAGCATAACTACGCGGTCAATGCCGATACCGATGCCGCCCGCAGGAGGCATGCCGTACTCAAGAGCACGGATGTAGTCGGTGTCATACTCCATGGCCTCGTCATCGCCAGAAGCCTTTTCCTCCATCTGCTTCTGGAAGCGCTCTGCCTGGTCAACTGGGTCATTTAACTCGCTAAAGGCATTGGCGTACTCATGGCCTGCAATAACAAGCTCAAAACGATCGGTCAGACGAGGGTCGTCCTCGAAGCGCTTGGCTAGTGGGCTTACCTCAACCGGGTAATCCACAACAAAGGTGGGGTTCACGATGGTAGGCTCACCGATTTCGTCGTACAGCTCGGCAATAAGCTTGCCGGCAGTCCACTCGGGCTTCACCTCGATGCCGTTCTTCTTGGCGAGCTCGGACAGATGACTAACAGGCGTGTCGAGCGTAACCTCTTCGCCGAGTGCTTTGGAAACGATTTCCGTCATGGGAATGGAAGGCCATTCGCCCGAAATGTCGATGGTCTGACCCTGGTACTCAAGCTGTTCGGAGTCGTTCACTGCAGCGTTGGCTGCCTTGATAACACCCTGAGCCAGCTTCTTCATGCCCTGCAGGTCGTTGAAAGCGCAGTAGGCTTCCATGGTAGTGAACTCAGGGTTGTGAGTGGGATCCATACCTTCGTTGCGGAAGATACGACCGATTTCGAACACGCGCTCGAAACCGCCAACCAGCAAACGCTTCAAGTGAAGCTCGGTGGCAATACGCAGATAGTTTTCCTGATTCAACGCATTGAAGTGTGTAATGAACGGCTTAGCGGTTGCGCCGCCCTGCACGGTTTGCAGGATGGGCGTTTCCACCTCGTAATAACCGTCCGCCTCCATGTAGCGGCGAAAAGCCGAGAGGATCTTCGAGCGCTTCTGGAAGGTATCGCGCACTTCATCGTTAACGATAAGATCGACATAGCGCTGGCGGTAACGGGTTTCTTTGTCGTTCAAGCCGTGAAACTTTTCAGGCAGCGGACGCAACGCCTTGGAGAGCAACTGGAACGAATCAACGGCAACAGAGAGCTGGCCGCGACGCGTGCGCATCATAAGGCCATGCGCACCAATCCAGTCGCCCAGGTCGAGGTCTTTCATCTCGGCAAAGACATCTTCGCCCAATGCGTTGATGCGGCAGAAGAGCTGAATGCGACCGGTGGCATCCTGGAGCTCGAAGAAGATGATTTTGCCCTGAGCACGCTTGGCCATAACACGGCCCGCAATGGAAACAGCATCTTCGGTGTTTTCGCCATCGGCCAGCTCGGCGTACTTTTCATCCAAGTCGACAATGTGATGGGAGTACTCGAATGCAGCGTGACCATAAGGGTTCTTGCCCTCTGCCAATAGAGCCTCGCGCTTGGCGCGGCGCACCTCAATCGGATCGTCTTCGATTACTTGCTCGTTGTTTTCTTCTGCCATGTGAATTCCTTAAAGCTTGCTTAGCGCTCGATTGCCTGAATGGTCATCTTGATAACGCGGCCGGTGGGGCCCTGAGCCTCTACGGCTTCGCCCTGCTTATGACCCAAAAGGGCAGCGCCTACGGGAGATTCGTTGGAAATCTTGCCCTCGGCGGAGTTTGCCTCTGCGCCGCCAACAATGGTGAATACGCGCTCGCGGCCACCCATATCTACCGTTACGCGGCTGCCGATGTTAACGCGACCAGATTCGGTGGGAGCCTCCACGATGGTTGCCTCGCCGAGGATACGAGTGATCTCTGCGATGCGGACCTCGTTTGCAGCCTGCTCATTCTTTGCGTCGTCGTACTCAGAGTTCTCGGAAATATCGCCGAATTCGCGAGCAACGCGGATACGGTCGCCGATCTCTGCGCGCTTTTCGGTTTCCAGGAAATGGAGCTCCTGCTCCAGCTTTTCCTTGCCTTCCTGAGTAAGAACGTAGTTGTTTTCCATGGTTTACACCCCTCGGCCATGCATATGCTGGCCAGTCTTCCTTTCCTATACTCGCGAAAAGGGCGCGCCTCCATAAGAAGCGTGCCCTTTGCATACCAGTGATGAAGCGAAGCGGTTAGCTCTATGCTTCTTCTTTTTTAGCCTCTTCGGCAGCCTCTGCCTTCTTGCCAGGCGCGGGCTTGTCGATAACCTCAACTTCGATTTCTTCCTTGGCGTCTGCCGCCTTAGGAGCGGGCTCTTCAGCCTCTTCAACCTTCTTGCCGCCGCCTAGGCCTTCGCGCAGATTCTTAACTGCCTTGCCGATTGCGGTACCAAGCTTGGGAAGGTTCTTGGGTCCGAAAAGAACGAGAATTACAACGAGGATGATGACGATCTCAAGGGGACCGAAAGGTCCAATCTTCATGAAGCACCTCCGTGGTGGTGAGTTGGCGCCCTGCGAGAGCCCCAACTTATTACTGCGAGTACATATAAAAGCACTCTAACAAAAAAGAACGGTACCCTTTTCAGGATACCCCTCAGTGGTTGTAATGGTCGGGATGACAGGATTCGAACCTGCGACCTCTGCGTCCCGAACGCAGCGCTCTACCAAGCTGAGCCACATCCCGCTGTTGTGATTAGCGGGTGCTATAGTACCACACTTCCTGCAAAAGAAAAGAGGGCATGCAAATGCCCTCCATAAATACGAATACCGGTTCGTTACCTATCCAAAGCAGTGCCTACCTGAAAACACTTCACCCGCTTGGCGGAACACCGTTTAATAGCGGACGTACCACATGCCAGAATGAACAGCGCTGATCTTAACCACGTCGCCCGTCCGAGGAGCATGGATCATCTGACCATTGCCAATATAAACACCCGTATGGTGGCTGTTTAGGCAGAAGTCGCCAGGCTGAGGATTGGTGACACGCTTCCAGCTTGCCATGGTGTAGGTGGTACACCAATGGTTGCCCATTTTGCCGGTGATGCAGTATCCAACCAGGCCAGAGCAGTCGAAGGAGTTCGGGCCAGCTGCACCCCATACATAAGGTTTGCCAAGCTGGGCATAGGCTCGATCAACTACCGTGTTACCTGTTACGGTTTGGACGGCACTGTTGTCTACCGTACCGCCCCCATTGTTCTTCGATGCTGCGGCAGCGGCAGCTGCTTCACGGGCGGCAGCTTCCTGACGAGCCTTTTCGGCAGCCTCTTCTTCCTTGCGCATCAATTCCTGCGCTTCGGCAGAAAGGCTGTCGTAGGTCTGCTGCATCTGAGCGGTGGTTGCCTCAGCTTCGTCCTTTACGGATTTGGCTTCTGCGGCCTTGTTGGCGGCAACCTCAGCCTGCTCTTCGGCTTCCTGCTTGGCGTTTTCCAGCTCTTCGCGTGCGTTCTTGGTTTCGGTTACCAATTCGGCATCGTTTTCGTTAAGCCGCTCAAGCGTATTCCATGTGGTGGCAAACTGCTCAAATGAAGAAGCGCCCAGGATTACGTCGAGGAACCCGGTATTGCCCGAGCGATACATATCGCGAGCGCGGGTACCGAGCTTTTCTTGGTAGCCTTCAATTTCCCTGGTTTTCTGGTCTACCTTTTCCTGAGCTTCCTCCACCTTTTTTTCGGCGGCCTTCTGCTCGTCGATAGCCGTGTAGTAGTTATTCGAAGCCTCATCGAGCTTTTGCTGCATCTCGTTGAGTTTATTGAGCGCCTGCTGCGCTTCAGCCTGTTTTTCGGCGGCAGTAGGTTCTGCCAAAGCAACCGTAGTAGGCACGGCAAGACCCGCAACAAGAACCACGGCCATTGCAGCCGAAGCAAGTGCTCGCTTATGTTTTGCGATAGAAATACCCATCGTGAGTTTCCCCCTGGTGGTGTTGTGGTGCGATTAAGCGATAGCTGGATCAGTTTAACAAGCAAACGGTTTGCGCCGCAACGCCACCGTGCCGTATTCAAAGTTTCAATGCGCAATATTCACAAATAGAACCAGGTCAAACCCGTATGTGCATTTTACGCTTGAATTATGAACGCTCAAATTTCGCCTGTATAAACAAGAAAACCCGCCGAAGCGGGTTTTCGAAGAATCATATGATAGCGATTCGCTAGTAGCGAACGTAAATCATGTCACTGTGCACGGAGCTTACCTTGACCACGTCGCCCGTCCGAGGAGCATGGATCATCTGACCGCCGCCGATGTAAATACCGCAGTGATGGCTGTTTACGCAAATATCACCAGGCTGAGGGCTGGAAACACGCGTCCAGCCCATGAAGGTACCCGTGGTACCCAGGCGGCTGTAGCTGCCGGTGAGGCAGTAGCTTACCAAACCAGAGCAGTCGAATGAGTTCGGGCCAACTGCGGCCCACTGGTAGGGCTTACCCAGCTGGGAGTAAGCGCGGTTTACCACGCTATTGCCCGAAACGGACTGGGGCTTGCTGTTGTTGGTTGCCGAGCTTGAAGCATTGTTTTTGTTGGAGTTGGAGCTGCTGCCCGAATTGCTAGAGGCTGTGTTGTTGCGATTGTTGTTCGTGATGGTGGTTGCAGCATCGTTACCTGCCGTGCCATTCTGCTCGGCAGCTGCTGCGGCAGCCTGCTGCTGAGCATCCTGAGCAGCACGCTCCTGGCTGATAAGCTCCTGAGCCTCAGCGGAAAGGCTGTTATAGGTCTGCTGCATCTCGGATGCCTTCTGGTCTGCTGCCTCAGCAACAGACTTGGCTTCCTCTGCCTTATCAGATGCTACCTTGGCCTGCTCTTCAGCTTCCTGCTTTGCAGCCTGAAGCTCTTCGCGAGCGGTCTTGGTTTCGGAAACCAGTTCAGCATCATTGCCATTCAGGGTTTCCAACATGTTCCAGGTAGTGGCGAACTGCTCAAAAGAGGATGCACCCAAGATAACGTCCAAGAAATTGGTGTCACCCGAACGGTACATATCGCGAGCACGATCGGAAAGACGCTGCTGATCCTTTTCGATCTGAGCAGTTTTCTCTTCGATCTGCTTCTGAGCTTCGTCTACACGATTCTGGGCATCGATCTGCTCCTGATGAGCAGCTTCATAATTAGCAGAAGCCTGATCAAGCTCGCTCTGGTACTGATTGAGCTTTTGCAGGGCAGCCTGAGCCTCTGCCTGCTTATCGTCGGAAGGCGCAGCGAACGCACTGGCTGCAGGAACGGATAGTCCAACGGCCAAAATGGCAGCAAAAGCAGCGTTCAAAGCCACCTTAGACTTGGAAGCGCATGTCTGTTTTGTCATATGAAAGGGCCTCCTAGCACTTTCGCGTTGACCTTGCACATATTCGAGACGTATCTCTAGTGCAAGAATTCAGCTTTTGCAATGGTAACAAACCCGCATCGAACAACGCAAAGATATGTGAAGGTGCGCTTCATAACGCCAGCTCAACGGAATATGACTATTCATTCTCGTCTTGAATGAGCTCTCGCTTATAACGACGCTCGGCCTCGTGAGCAGCATGCGACTGCCTGTTGTTGGCGGAGGGAAGCTCCATTTCGAAACGCTGACCTCGACGCGTGGCGGCTTTCGCCTGGAAGAACAAGAATGTGAAACCCAAAACGCCCGCCACCAACGATGCCGCCAAAATGGCCACCTTGGCAACCATTACGTACGCAGCGTCGGCAAAAGCCAAGTTGGCCACAAAGATGGACATGGTAAAGCCCACGCCGCCCAAAAGCGCCGCACCAAGCATATGGGACCAATTCACGTTTTCGGGCAAAGTAGATAGTTTCGTTTTCACGATAATGAAGCTCATAAGCATGATGCCCGCAGGCTTGCCTATTACCAATCCAAAGAACACACCCAAAAAGATAGGGCTCGAAAGAATATCGCCCGCAGGCACTTGCATGAATGCCACATCGGCATTGGTGAGGGCGAACAAAGGAAGAATCGCAAAGTACACCCATGGGTACAGTCTGCGCTCCAAACGCGTTGCAGGAGGGACCACCTGGCGGGAAACGCGCGCCAAGCGCGTTACGCTAGCCAAGTAGTCGGTCTGACCGATTACCGGCTCGTCGGGGACATAGCTTTCCTCCGCTTCCTTCACACGCTGCCCCGACCAGCTTGCGAAGCTCTTCAGCCTTACATGCGAACGGGAAGGAATGGCAAAGGCCAGTAGCACGCCGGCAATGGTCGAGTGAACCCCCGACATAAATATGCAGTACCACAGAACTGCGCCCACCAACAAATAAGGCACTAATGAATACACATGGGTGCGGTTCAGCGCAACAAGCACAACCATGACCACCGCTGCAGCCGCCAACCACATCATTGAAGGGCTGTGCCCGTAGAAGACGGCAATGACCAAGATGGCCACAATGTCATCGGCTACCGCAAGAGTACTGAGGAACACACGCAAGCCGGCAGGAACGCGCGATCCCAACAACGCTAAAATACCAAGCGCGAAAGCAATGTCGGTTGCAGTGGGCACGCCCCAACCCATAACCGTTTCGGGGGTGCTTGCGTTGAACAGCAGGTAGATGCCTACAGGCATGAGCACGCCGCCAATAGCAGCAGCAACAGGCAGAATAGCCTGGCGAACATCAGTAAGTTCGCCCACCGTCATTTCGTACTTGATTTCCAGTCCAACCAACAGGAAGAAAATGGCCATAAGCACATCATTGATGATGTGGGCCAACGACATCTCTGCGTGCTCTGCGCCAAACCCAAAGGATACTTCGGTGTGCCAGAACTCGATAAACCCTTCGTGCGCTGCCGTATTCGCCACCACCAGTGCAACAATAGCGCCAAGGAGCATGACGCCCGCCGCCTTGGTGGTTGAATGGGTGAGCTCCAGCACCTTATGGTAGCGACGCTGATGGGAAGACACCTCGTTAATGAAGATGCCGGTTTCCTTATGCGGTTTGTGGGCCATGGGGTATTCCTCCGCTTCTCTTCAGCGTTCCACAATAACAGAGCAAATCATTCAAAATGCCTTACCAATAGCAACGTTTATACAACGTTTTAGAACAAGTTCATTTTTATTGATGAAATCAGAAAGAAGTGCGCTAGACTAATAAGCGAAGACGGTTGACGAGGGGAAATACGAAACCGCCTCCCATTACAGAAGGTGCTGCAAAGGTGCATCCAACACGCATTCCGCACAGCATGAATTGTCGTTTTCGACATTCCAGTTTCATGAGGGGCCCCTCGAAAAACCGCGAAGTTCGTTTCAGTTTGAGAGGTGAAATCATGGAAATCACCATCACCGGCCGCAAGATGCCCATCACGGATCCCATCCGCGCTTATGCCGAAGAAAAAATCGGCAACTCCATGAAGGTCATGGACATCAACCCCCTTACTGCCGAGGTTGTACTGCAGGTCGAAAAGAATCCTGCTAACCCCACCCCCGCTAAATGCGAGGTTACCATGCGCGCACGCGGCCACATCATCCGCGTAGAAGAAACCGACGAGAACATGTACGCTGCAATTGACGTTGCCGCTGCCAAAGTTCTGCGCCAACTCCGCAAGTACAAGACCCGCATCATCGACAAGAAGATCGCAGACGCTCCCGCCAAGGCTGGCGCCAAACTCGACATCGATGGCCTGATGCAGGAGCTTTCCGCTGATGACGAAGTAGTACGCGTGAAGGAACTGGTTCTCGAGCCCCTCACCGAAGAAGAGGCCCTGGTTCAGATCGACCTGCTTGGTCATGACTTCTTCGCCTACATCGATCGCGACACCAACGCCGTAAACATCCTGTATCGCCGTGACAATGGCGGCTACGGTCTGCTGAAGGCAACCGAGGAATAGGCAATCATTCCACAACCTAGAAAGGGCTCGCATAAGCGGGCCCTTTCTTTTTAGTCTTTCTTTTTAGTAGAACGATACCCCCACAAATCAATAAGGCATATGGAAGTTGTCCTACATATCTCTAATTCGACCCCGCGTACAACTTAGCCTCTCTTACATAGCGAGGCGTGTAATAGTCAATACGGTTCTTCACTTCTTCAGCACTAAGGGCTTTCTTCACCTTCGCAGGGACACCGGCAACCAGCGAATAAGGCGGCACTACAGCCCCTTCAAGCACCAAAGCTCCCGCAGCAACTACCGAACCCTCGCCAATTACGGCGCCATTGAGAATGGTAGACCCCATGCCTATCAGCACGCCATCTTCCACGGTGCAGCCATGCACTATCGCGCCGTGTCCCACTGTAACGTCACTGCCGATAGTTACGGGAAAACCGCTATCGATATGCACGACAACGTTATCCTGCACGTTAGTCCGATCGCCGATGCGCAGCGGCTCGCACTCAGCACGCAACACCGCACCGAACCAGATAGAGGAATCCTCCCCTACCTTCACATCACCGCAAACCGTGGCGTTATCAGCCACAAACGCAGCACTGGAAACATCTGGCGTATGACCTTCAATGGAAACTATCATGCTTATCCCCTTTCAAAGCCAGCATACTGTGCATACCAAAACTACGCGCTAATACCGCGCACTAAACAAAAGAGCCCCTGCAGAAACAAGGGCTCTGTAATACTTAATCGGCTGCGCCTTCCTGGAAACGCGCGAGGAATGCCTTGGTGCGGTTATGCTGCGGGTTATTGATAACCTGCTGAGCTGGGCCTTCCTCGACGATAACGCCGCCATCCATAAACGCAACGCGATCGGCAACGTCACGAGCAAACGCCATTTCATGTGTCACGATAACCATGGTCATGTGCTCGTCGGCAAGCTCACGAATAACGCGCAGGACCTCTTGCGTAAGCTCTGGGTCGAGCGCAGACGTGGGTTCATCGAAGAACAGCACATCGGGGTCAAGCGCCAAAGCACGGGCAATGGCAACGCGCTGCTGTTGGCCACCGGAAAGCTCGCAGGGAACCATATCCTCTTTATCGGCCAACCCCATTTTGGCAAGCAGCTCGCGTCCGCGTGCAAGCGCTTCTTCCTTTGGGCGCTTCTGCACGCTAATCAGGGCATCGGTCACGTTCTGCAGCACCGTGAAATGCGGGAACAGATTGAAATTCTGGAAAACCAGGCCGTAGCGTTTCTTAGCCTGGGCAAGCACATCTTTGCCGCCATACACCGCTTTACCCGTGGAGTCAGCTTCAGCAACTTTCACATCACCATATGCAAGCGAACCAGCATCCAGCGTTTCGAGCAGCGTCATGCAACGCAAAAGCGTGGACTTGCCGCCGCCCGAAGGACCAATAATAGACAGCACATCGCCCTGGTTTACCGTAAGCGAAATATCTTTTAGAACCTCATTGCTGCCAAACGCCTTGCGCGCATGGCCTAGGTTCACAACCGGCATATTTTCCATAGAGGAAACCCCTTTTCCCATATTCTTCAAGCCAACACGCTAGTCGTGGTAGTAGGCAAGCTTCTTTTCCACGCGCCCCAAAATGAATTCAATGAAGAGGCAGAACGCCCAGTAGATAAGCGCCGCAATGGCATAGGGGATCATAGAGACGTTGCTTGCGGCAAGGGCCTTGGCAACCGAGAACATTTCCGCCATGCCCAATACAAATGCCAAAGAAGTATCTTTTACCAGGGTGATGATCTCATTACCCATTGCAGGCAAAATGCGCTTGATCACCTGGGGCAGCACGATCTTGAAGAAAGTTTGCGAACGGGAGTAGCCCAAAACCAAAGCAGCCTCGTACTGGCCCTTCGGAATAGACTGAATGCCCGAACGGTATATTTCGGCAAAATAAGCCGAATAGTTCAAGATGAAGCCCACGGCGCAAGCACCGAACTTCCAGTCGGTACCCATATTCATTCCCAGCAGATAATACGGACCGAACATAAAGGCCATCAGCTGCAACATCAGCGGAGTACCGCGCAGAATGGAAATGTAGAACTGGGCAAGCAGCGATAGCGGCTTGAATGAGCTCATTCGGCACAAGGCAACCACGATGCCCAGCGGCAAAGAGCCAACCAGCGTAACCACGAAAATCCAGGCGGAAAGCCCCAAGCCATCCACCAAGGCGCCAACCATAACGCCAAGCTCCATAATCTTCCTCCTTCATGTGCCATGCGATTCAGCCGCCGAACGCAACAAAGGGCGGAAGGGGTAGCCTTCCGCCCAGCAGTGTCGAGATCACCGCTCTTGCATCAGCTTCCGGGGAAGCCGAAAAAGAGCGCAGACTCGCTTTGTTTTCCTTACTTAAGCACCCAGTTCTCAGCACTCATGCCGTAATCGGCGTACTTCTCGATGAGCTTTTCAACCGTACCATCGTTGTACATATCCTTAAGTGTGCTGGTAACCTTAGCCGCCAGAGCGTCGTCGCCCTTCTTGAAGCCAACGGCATAGTGCTCGCTGCTCAGAGGGTCAAGCTGCTGATAGGCATCGGGCTTAGCAGCGATCTGGTACTGGGCGATGGAAAGGTCACAAGCAACGGCATCTACCATGCCAGACTCAAGCTGCATGAATGCGTTGTTGTAATCGGGAAGCGTCTGCAGGCTCTTGAAGGTATCGGCAACGTCCTTCTTGTCGCCCTCAAGTACATCGAGTGCAGCAGAGTCAGCCTGGGTTACCACCGTCTTGCCAGTAAGGTCGGAAAGGGACGTGATGCCGGAATCCTTCTTAACAACGATTACCTGCTCGTTGAGCATGTAGGGCTCGGAGAAGGTGTAGTCATCTTCGCGGCCTTCCATGGTGAAGCCGTTCCAAATGCAGTTGATGGTACCCTGGTTCAGCTGAGCATCCTTGGTATCCCAATCGATGGCAGAAAGCTCGATGTCCCAACCGTTACGGTTGGCAACTTCCTGAGCAAGATCAAGGTCAAAACCAGTAGGGTTGTTGTTCTCGTCCATAAAACCATACGGCGGATAGCTGTTATCGAAGCCCACGATGAGCTTATTGTCGGCAGGGTTACCGTCGTTGGAGCTAGACTGCTGCTGCGAGCAACCCGCAAGCAGAGCGGCAGAAAGGCAGGCAACGCAAGCCACGGCCAACACCGAAAGGAACTTCTTCTTCATTACTACCTCATTTCAGCGGTAAGACTTTACTTAACTAAAGCAGACCGCAGTATAGCACACTAAAGTGCCGAAGCGAATGAGGCAGAAGAAAGCTCCCCCTGTTTTATCGCGCAGACGGACACCTTTCACCCGCAAGCGGATATTGAGCTTCGCATCGAATACACCGACACCCCGCACATGCGTGGCACCTTACCATGGACGGCGGCGCAACTGTGCCCATCGTTCCCCGCGGCGCCTCGGACGCGCGTGGCACCTTACGCTGCCACGCGAAAGAGAGCCGCCTTGTTTTTGACGAAAAAAGGCTGCAACAAGGCAGCCTTCGTAATCAGTGAAATGGGAAAGGTGGTTAAGCCCTGCTCAAAATTGAGTCGATATAGGGCTGATCGATATCGGGCAAGGGACGGAAAGGGCTGGTTTCCTGCGCCGCAGGCTTCGCCAAAATACGCTCCATCCAGATCATGTCGTACCAACGCCCAAACTTCAGCGCGCATTTGTTGAAACGACCTGCATGCTCGAAGCCCAAGCGGGTGTGGAAAAGGCGGCTTGTTGCGGGCACATATTCATCAGCGGGATCGCAATGAGCGATGCACGCTTCCATATTGAATACGTTTTGCAGCAAAAGCAGCTTAGCCAGCGCTTCATACATACGACGACCCAAACCGCGGCTTCGCAGGTCTTTGCGAACATAAATTGAGGTTTCGGCGGAATGGGCATATGCCGCACGCGGGCGGAACGCCTGAGCGTAGGCATAGCCAAGAATAAGGCCGTCTTTTTCAGCCACGATGTAGGGGTAACGCTCAAGAACGCGCTCGACACGCGCGGAGAACTCTTCCAGCGAGGGCGGTTCTATTTCGAACGTTACCGCCGTTTCGAGAACGTAAGGAGTGTAGATTTCCAGCAACGCGGGAGCGTCTTCCTTCGTTGCCATGCGTATTTTAATTTCAGTATCCATGGGACGTATTCTACCCACGCAAACAGCGCACGAAAAGAGAGCTACCGAAGAATTTTTGCGCTTCCCCGCAATTCGGCACGGACCGTTCAAATTTTCGCTTTAGCAACGCACACATCTAACGAACGCGAGCAACAACAAGACCGAACACTATTACCGCAAAAGCGCCAGAAACGGCAAATGCCGCATGAAAACCCATCAAGGACATTCCCGCCGATGCGCCTGCAGCAATGACAAACACCATAAGCGCCGTGCCAACAGAAGCACATGCCTGACGGACCGCGGTGCCAAACGAAGAACCATCGGTCATGATCTCGTGCGGCAAATCGGCCATACCCCACGAAGTCAACGGCCCAATCAAACCCGAAACGCCGGTGGCACGAACTCCTTGTAGCGCAACAATGGCCCAAAACGGGGTGGCTTCGTCAATGAAGGCCATGGAAACCGCGCCAACCGCCAAAAACACCGAAGCAACCACAACTACAGGACGGGCCCCAATGCGGTCCACCAGCCAACCAGCCAGGGGGTTCACGATAAAAGCCGCCACCGTACCTGGCAGCAAGGCCAAGCCCGCCTGAAGCGCTGTACCTCCCCACTGGTTCTCAATAAACAGCGGAATTATCAGCGTAATGCCCATAAAGCTGGCGAACAATGCGTTTGCCGCCCAGAAGCTCACGCGGTAACGCCACGAATCGAAGATGCGCAAATTGGTAAGAGGATGCTCGACGTGCTTTTGCCTACGCAGGTACAACGCCAAGAACAACGCACCAAGAATTGCGGGAACCCAAATATATGGGCTTGCCAACCCAAAGCTTGAAGCATTGGAGAACCCAAGCAACAAACCGCCGAAACCCAAAGCGGAAAGTAATAACGACAAAACGTCGAGCCTTGCAGACGAATTTGCCTGGGGACGGCGCGTAATCAATACCGCAGCTAGCAGCAGAAGAACTAACGCGCAGACAAACAGCGCCACGAAAAAGCTGCGCCACCCAGCAAACCCGATCATCCATCCGCCAATGGTAGGCCCAATGTTGGGAGCAAAGCCCATAGCGATGCCCGTAATGCCCATAACAGTTGCCTGCTTATCGCGCGAGAAGGAAGTCATAACGATGCTGATCATCATGGGCATGGTAATGCCCGCCGATACCGCCTGAAGGGCACGACCAGCAACCAGCACCTCAAAACTGGGGGCTGCCACATCGATAGCGGCGCCTATCACCAACAGCAGCAATGCCGCCAGCACCACGTTTTTCAGCGGGAAACGGCGCATAAGATAGGTAACCACAGGCACGGTGATTCCCAACACCAACATATACAACGTAGTAACCCACTGACCAAGCTCCATCCGAACACCGAAGTCGGCAGCCATACCGGAGAACATGGCGTTCAGAGCGGTTTGCGAGAGATTCCCCAAGCACGAACCAAGGATAACGATGGAAATAAGCACAATTACCTGCGTTTGAGCCCGCTTGCCCTCTTCCAACAAAATCCCTCCTTGGTGACGAAATGTTGTGATTTATCTTACCGCAGCGCTGCACTGCGCCCTCCCAACAACATGATGGCGTACCCTACTAGTGCTTTTGAACAACGCAAAAGGCTGTCGCCTACTACCCGGAAGGCATCCATGAACACCTGTTTACCCCATCATCTTTCCCGCTCTGCAAAAATCGCCCTCAGCTGGTTAGCGGTTGCCGTTATGGCAGCGGCAATTTTCTGGATGTCTGCCAATAGCGGCGAATCAATAAACAGCGGACTTGGCATCATCTCGGCAATCAAAGGTATGCTGGCAGCAGGCACTCAGTGGATATTTGGTCATGAAGTTGACGTTTCTCCTGTTGGCCACTTCACCGAGTATCTTGTTTTCGGCGCACTGCTATTCAATGCGCTGCGCTTTCACCTAAACCCTCGCACTGCGCTTCTTGCAGCGTTAGCCATCGGAAGCCTCTACGGCATAACCGACGAGTGGCATCAGCTATTCGTCCCCAGCCGGAGCTGCGACCCTGCCGATTGGGCGGTAGATACCGTTGCAACTCTTGCTGGTTCTGCGCTAACCCGCTTCGGGTTCAGAAAAACGAAAACGCCGAACGATAAATAAATCAAAAGCGAGAAAGAACCCCCGCCGCGTCTTCTTTGCCCCCGATTACCCAAACCCCACAAGCCTGCACAAGTAGCCCAAACAGAAAGAACCCGCCATAAGGCGGGTTCTTTCTCGTTCACACTCCTGTCCAAAAGCAAGAGATTTCGAGTCGGCGCAACTTCCGGCGAATAAAAGGACAAAGCAGTGGCAACATCCCAATATGAGCCCGAAGAGAACATTGCCGATGAAGAGGTGTAGAAGTTCTTCACCGGAAGTTTTGCTTCCTCTAAGTTAACCATGATTAACTTAACAAGAATAAAGTTAGCCGTCAATAACATTTTTATAGAAAAACGTTCGCCGTCGAAAAATAACCGCCCGCCCGCGCAGCAGGCATGCCCTCGGAGGGCGACGGATCGCCCGACGTTCCTGTAGGTTGTGCATGCGGCACCCCCTGAAGAGCTAACCAATCGCAAGGCACAAAAACACGACCGCCGAACAAACTGACTGGCAATAAAAACGAGACTGGCGGCAATTGCAACGCATATCGAAAACCATGCGGCGTGCAAGGAAGCGCCATATTAAAGGATGGGGCCACAACAGAAGCTTGCTAAGCGCAGCGCAGTAGCAAGCAAAACATGCGCGCGCATGGCTGAATAAGAACGAAAACAAGAAGAGGAATTCCCCTCGCACAAAAGCGCCCGCGCGCGAGAGGGGTATCGCGTGGGGCGCATGCGACAAAGCTGCTAGCTTCGGTATCGCTAACAGTTTTATTGTCGCACCAGGGCCAAAGAAAAGAAACCTATAAATAGAGATTTATCTATAGGTGAATCCTATATATAGAGGTGAGAGGCTACTTATTAACGTCGTTAATCCATCCAAATAGAACGGAGATCCAGCAAACCCTAGTCCCTTCGCGCATGCTTTCCGCGAAGAGGAGCATCGTCGAACATGGCATCGAGAGCCGCATCCGAGGAACGCTCGGCTGGCTCAAAGTACGGCGCACGAGCAGTACCGCCTTCAACCGGAAGGGGCAGCTTCCCTGGGTTGGCTACAGGGTTTTCCGATATGGCTCTTCTGCTTCCAGAAGAGCGGACCACACTAGGCGCAATGGCACCCCGGGACCCAACGCCCTCCGCATTTCCACCGATACCCTCTATAGCCGCCATGGCGCTACGATATGTCTCTGCCTCAGGATCAAGGGGGCGTTTACCGCCTGCAACAGCCTGACGAGCAAAGCCATCCACCCCGAAGGACGCCTTCTCCCTATCAAAGCCGGATCTATGCCCTTTTCTCTTTTGGTCAGCACGAGCTTCCGCCTCGGCGCACTCGCGCTCAACTTCTTCTATGCTCTTGTTTTCCATAGCCCCAGAATCGGCAAAGCGTCTGAAATAATCCATCGCTTCGGTAAACAACTCGTAGTCGGAAGGGTGGCGAGCATCACTGGCCAAATGGCGAACCAAGCCGGCCTGCACCAGCTTCTTCGCCGCACGGCGCGAAGGATCCAGAAAGCCCCCGTATATGCAGTCCGCAGATATTTGCAATTCACAGCCAGCCGAAACGAAACGGCGCGCAACATCGATATCCTTCTGGACTTCACGGCATCGCTCCGGGTTGGCGATTATGACCTTGAAACCCTTACGTTGCAGATTGTGAACCATGAATTCCCAATCGAGTGGTAAGGTGCCCTGGGGAAGTTCCAGTAGAAATTCCCCCTGATCGTTGCCGAGCTGAACAGCTGCGTCCATCCCAATCTTCTTCAGTTTGTGATAGTCGACTTCAAAGCCCATAGAAAGCTCAGGTGCGCCAGGGATAGCAGACGCATGGCGCTTTAGCTGAAGATACGCCTGCCACATACGGGGGAAGTCGAACCAGGGGTCGCAGCACCGTGGCGTGCATACGATGGAAGTGATGCCCGCTCTCATGGCCTCGGAAAGCATTAGCAGCGATTCCTGCATGGTGCGAGCACCATCATCTACTCCAGGAAGAATATGGCAGTGTACGTCACGCATGGCGAAAGGGACCCTCTAGCTTAATGGATTGTGATAGGCGGGCATTTACGTGAACATGTCTACTCACGCAGAACCAAACCACCTGCCATTATATACGTAAGCCATAAAAACCGCCCTCGAACAAGTCGGGGGCGGCGTACACGGCAGCAAACGCTTATACAGAAGAACTCTCACTTCGTGGCATCTGCACTGATGTATCGACTACGCAAACGAAAGAGCCTGGTCAATATCGGCAATGAGATCGGCGGTGTCTTCGATACCGCACGAAAGACGCACAAGATCGGGGCTGATGCCAGCTGCGGCAAGCTCTTCGTCATTCATTTGGCGATGAGTTGCATTTGCAGGATGAAGAACACAGGTGCGAGCATCGGCGACATGGGTAGCGATCTGCGCCAACTTCAAGTTAGCCATGAAGCGCTCTGCCGCTTCGCGCCCGCCTTTTACGCCAAAGCTCACAACACCGCATGAGCCATTGGGCAGGTACTTCTGTGCCAAATCATAATTCGGGTCATCGGGCAAGCCACAGTAACGAACCCATGCCACTTTCGGGTGGTCGGAAAGGAACTCGGCAACCGACTGGCCGTTCTTGCAATGCTGCGCCATGCGAACGTGGAGACTCTCCAGCCCCATGTTCAGCAGAAACGCATTCTGCGGCGACTGAATAGAGCCAAGATCACGCATAAGCTGCGAGGTGGCCTTGGTGATAAACGCGCCTTCCAGCCCAAAGCGTTCGGTATACACCACGCCATGGTAGCTTTCGTCGGGTGTAGTAAGACCAGGGAACTTATCGGCATGAGCGTTCCAGTCGAACTTGCCGGAATCAACAATGCAGCCGCCAACACCAGCGCCGTGGCCGTCCATGTATTTCGTGGTGGAATGGGTGACGATATCGGCGCCCCATTCGAAGGGACGGCAATTTACCGGCGTGGGGAACGTGTTGTCCACGATCAGCGGCACACCATGCGCATGAGCCGCATTGGCAAAACGCTCGATATCCAAAACATTAAGCGCTGGGTTTGCAATGGTTTCGCCGAAAACCGCTTTGGTGTTCGGGCGAAATGCCGCTTCAAGCTCATCATCAGAGCAGTCAGGAGAAACAAAGGTGCACTCCAGGCCCATGCGTGCCATGGTATGGCACAGCAAATTGTACGTACCGCCGTAGATAGCCGAAGAAGCCACTACATGGTCGCCTTGCCCGGCAATATTGAACACAGCAAAGAAATTTGCCGCCTGCCCCGATGAAGTGAGCATTGCAGCGCTGCCACCCTCCAGCTCGCAGATTTTTGCAGCAACAAAGTCGTTTGTAGGATTCTGCAGGCGGGTATAGAAGTATCCAGATTCTTCCAGATCGAACAAACGGCCCATATGCTCGCTTGTATCGTATTTCCAAGTAGTTGATTGGTAAATTGGCACCTGACGAGGCTCGGCATCGCCAGGACGATAGCCGCCCTGCACGCAGGTTGTGGCCAATGATTCGCTCATTGCGTATTCCTTTCTTCCCAAAGCCCGCCCACGCAACAGAGGTGCGTGAAGCGATAGTGTCTATTGTAAAAGTACGTCGCCAAAAGATGGTGCAATAGATCAACAAGTAAAAAGCCTGGTCAATGCAATTACCTATAACTGGCTATAGATTGGCTGACGGACGTAGAAGGCTCGGGCACTCGCGCGTACAATCGTGGTTGCTGTTACATCAACACACGAATGTATCGTTATCAATAAAGGAGCACTTATGCCAATTCGCATCCCCGATGCCTTGCCGGCAACAGAGGTCTTGGAAAGCGAGAACATCTTTGTTATGACCGAGCACCGCGCCATCCATCAGGACATTCGTCCACTGCGTGTGCTCATCTTGAATTTGATGCCCCTGAAAATCGAAACAGAAACCCAAATTCTGCGCAAGCTCTCGAATACGCCCTTGCAGGTTGAGGTCGACCTTCTGCAAACCGTCACGCATAAAGCAACGCACGTACCCCCCAAGCACATGGAATCGTTCTACGTGGATCTGGATGACATTCGCAACAAGCGCTATGACGGCATGATCGTCACCGGAGCACCAGTCGAAAAGCTCCCCTTTGAAGATGTGGACTACTGGCCTGAATTGTGCGACATCTTCGAATGGGCAAAAACCAATGTATTCTCAACTTTGTACCTCTGCTGGGGCGCGCAGGCGGGTGCCTACTATCATTTCGGGATTCCAAAGTATCTAAGGCAGCACAAGATGACGGGGGTTTTCGAGCACAAGATCTTGAAACCCACTTCTCCTCTGGTCCGTGGTTTCGATACCGTCATTCATGCGCCCCATTCTCGCTGGACCGAGGTTCATGCGGAAGACATCGAGAAGGTTCCCGAACTAGAGCTGATCTCCGTATCGGATGAAGCCGGCGTATTCATCGCTAAAAGCACCGATAGCCGTCACTTTTTCGTATTCGGCCATCCCGAATACGACACCGACACCCTGGCAGGCGAATTCCATCGCGACACGGAAAAGGGTTTGAACCCCGACATGCCGAAGCACTACTTCCCCAACGACGACC
>UMBT01056294.1_pt1 | contig 26489 bp, 23 predicted proteins | sample 1964001 | NCBI WGS metagenome assembly UMBT01 (sample SAMEA4835945, study PRJEB28245) | human gut metagenome | biome: gut microbiome; material: fecal sample | place: Denmark | collected 2008
TTTGTACTGCACAGTTGCCGCAAGCACGATGGAGACGCGCTCTGCGCCATACTGATCGAGCACCTCTTTCGCCGTTTCCTTGTCTAGATGCATCCCATCGAAATGGCGGGATATAGCGTCCTGAATATCATTCTTGCAGGCGATATTCGTGCGATGGGAGAGCCGGAAAAGCTCCAGCTCGCCGTTCTCGCGCGCATATGCTGCGGTTTCGTAGTATACGGCGGTTTTGTTGCTTGGTTCCATGATTTCCTCCTGTTTGGTTTTCTGTATCTGAGCCATAGAGCAGCACATCCAGTCGATAGGGAGATCAATTCCCTCAGACGGATAGAAAAAGCGCCGCATTGCTGCGACGCTTCACAAATAGATATATCGTTGGTTCAGTATCCATGTCGTTCTCCGGAGCCGGATATCCGTTCAAGTCTAATGATTAACCCCTAAGACTCGTCATCATGAATCAGATTGTTAGTTTATGGCCTCAATCTGTATGTTCATTTGCTTTAAGCCACTCCGCAAATGGATTTGAGTCTTATAATCCAAAGGGCCGGAACACAGTACATCGCCTTTTCCTAGAAGTTACGTTTCTGCCGATTCTGCTATTTACCCCAAACAATCGAGAGGGGCCAGACCTAAAAGTTTCGCAATCATCATACTAAAAAAGCCGATAATGGTACTCCATTCAGAAATCATAGACATCCCTCCTCGAATGTTAGCTATCATGTTACAGTCCCCGATCACTTATTACTAAGTCTCATTAGCAACACAACCTCCCGATTGTGTGGGGCGGGACACTTACATTATAGCAAGTTTCAATAGTTTATTCAACTCGCATTCCATTTTTTTATATGTCGTAATTTTCGCGGTCGAATGATGGTTCAGTTCAAGTAAGAGGGCTGGCAAGCGATTATGATATCGGCCTTGCAGCAAGAATAGATTGAGCTGATTGTATTTTGTATCTGAGATGAATAGCAATTTATTCTTTTTGAGATTTCTATTATCTCTCAATGTTTCAAGTGCAGTATTCAATTCAATGGTCATGTCGCATTTTGGATAGGCGCTATACAGAAGTACTCCAGAGCATTTATCAATACTAAGGCAATCAGGAGGCTTAGTATTGACAATAACAGAATTAGAAAATGCTGTTCCAACAAAACTGCAATTCCTAAGTATACTTGCCATGAACACACAATCTTGGAATTTTGCATTTTGAAAATCACAATCTTTAAATGTTGTTCCCCAAAAGTCGCAACCACAGAAAACAGCATTTTTGAAATTGACATTTTTGAAATGCGAACCCCTAAAGTTGACAAACTCAAACGACTGCGATTGTGCATTGCAGTTTACTACCAGGCTTTTCGCCATATAGCGACATCGCAGAGATTTCATCTCCTTCTTTTTTTGTCCCTTGTATGTAATAATTCTTAGTCTGTCAATTCTATATGCCTGTCCCATACACCATTCTCCCTAAAGCAATATGGATAATTATATCAAAAAGTTCACGATATATCTATCCTGACTCTGCATTATTTTACTCTTCCTTAGCTTTTGAGGAGATGCTCATGTTTCATCGGCATAATCAGTAGCACAACTCATTCTGCTGTTACAGAATGGACGATTATTGATCAAAGCTAATATCCATTTAGAGGTCTTTTTCTGAATACGACATATCTTTTTGCTTGGCACCGGAACCTCTGTCCATGTTCAACGCAGCGTCCAGCTCAGCCAGCCGTGCGCTTTTGGTTCGCAGCTCCGCTTCCTGTGGGAAGGGTCTCTCAGCTTCGGCTCTGGCTGCATCAATCTGCTGCCGGACGGTCGCAAGGTGCTCTGTTGTAGCTGCCAGCCGCTTGGGAATCTGTGCGATGGTGTTATCAAGACGTGTGATGTTGCCTCGCGCATCGTTGCCGACCTCCATCGGATGAGAAACAGCGCCGTGCAGTGTAAGCACGAATTTGTTGATGAAGGCATCAAACTGTACGCGCATGGGCAGTCCGCGATAGGAGCCAAACTCGACCGGTGCGCCCTTGGCGGCATCCTTGCAGGCTGCGAGGATGGCTTTGCCCGCTTCTTCCTTGTCCATGATCAGCTTGTCGCCCACAGTCATGCCCACGAAATCCTCCTGCGGGAGCGGATGCGCCTCAATGGTGGCAATGTCCTTTTGGAATCCAGCGATGAACTGCGTATCCCGCTCAACCTCCTGCGGAAAGTATTTGAGCAGCTGATCTTCCAGCCTGAACTGCTTGCTCTGGTGGTCGGCCTTCATCAGCTTCAGCCTTGCCACATCCACATCCAGATCCATCTTCTCTCTGATTCGCGGGTCGCCGGCACACAGCGCCTTGATTTCCGCATAGGAGAGCGCCGTTTCATCCATGTCCTCGCAGGAACGAACAGGGCTTTTGCTGGTCATAATCTGAGAGATGAACTTCTGCTTATTCTCAACAGTTTGCCAGAGGTACGCATCAAACGTTGCCTCCGTTACGTAGCGGAAAATGGATACCTCCGGGTTCATATTGCCCTGACGCACAATGCGCCCTGCCCGCTGTTCAAGATCACCAGGACGCCAAGGACAGTCGAGATCATGCAGCGCGATCAGTCTGTCCTGCACGTTGGTCCCTGCTCCCATCTTGGCAGTGCTGCCCATGAGCACGCGCACCTGACCGGAGCGTACCTTCGCGAACAGCTCCTTCTTCTTGACCTCCGTGTTGGCTTCATGGATGAACGCAATCTGCCCGGCAGGCACACCGTGGGCGACGAGCTTTTCCCGAATGTCATCATAGACGTTGAAGGTGTTCTCCTGCGGGGTATCATCGGCAAGAAAGGGTTCGCTTCCATTTTGCGTAGCAGTCGCTACACCTGTGCCCTTGGGCGTGGAAATATCACAGAAGACGAGCTGGGTCAGCTTATCTTCCTGACCAGCCTCCCAGATGCGCAGGATGTTGCCGACACAGGCGTTGACCTTGCTGGCCGGATCATCCGGCAGTAGCGGATTGATGAGACGCTGATCGAGGCCGAGCTTTCGCCCATCGCTGGTGATCTTGAGCATGTTGTCCACCGTGGGATCGACCTGCTTGTTATGGACTGCTGCTGCGCGTTCAGAGAGCGCCTGCACCATTTCCTCCTGCTGCGCGGTGGGCCTGACCACGACCGTTTCATACTTCACTTGGGGCGTGGGGAGCTGAAGCTGATCCGCCGTCTTGATGTCCGCGACCTCACGGAATACGTTCATCAGCTCCGGCAGATTGAAGAACTTCGCAAAGCGCGTGCGCGCCCGATAGCCCGTTCCCTCAGGAGCCAGCTCAATCGCTGTCGTGGTTTCGCCAAACGTGGATGCCCAGCAGTCGAAGTGCGTCATGCCGCTGCGCTGCAAAGCGCCGTATTGCAGATAGCGCTGCATCGTATACAGTTCCGTCATGGAGTTGCTCACGGGCGTGCCCGTGGCGAAGATGATGCCGCGCCCGCCGGTCAGCTCGTCCATGTAGCGGCACTTCATATACATGTCGCTGGACTTCTGCGCCTCGGAAGTGGAAATGCCCGCCACGTTGCGCATTTTGGTGTAGAGGAAGAGATTCTTGTATGAATGCGCCTCGTCCACATACAACCGATCTACGCCGAGCTGTTCAAAGGTGACGACATCATCCTTGCGATCCTCAGCACGCAGCTTTTCGAGTTTGAGCTCCAGCTGCTTTCTGGATTTTTCCAGCTGTTTAATGGAAAAACGCTCACCATTGTTGTTTTTCAGCTCCTCAATGCCCTCCATGATTTCGGCAATCTCGTCCTGAAGCAGCTGCTCCTGACGTTCATGCGAGACAGGGATTTTCTCAAACTGCGAGTGACCAATAATCACCGCGTCATAATCGCCGGTCGCGATTCTCGCGCAGAATTTCTTTCGGTTTCCTGTTTCAAAATCTTTTTTCGTTGTGACCAAAATATTAGCGGAAGGGTAAAGACGCAAAAACTCGGAAGCCCACTGCTCCGTCAGGTGATTGGGCACGACGAACATGCTTTTCTGGCACAGACCCAGCCGCTTGCTTTCCATGGCAGCCGCCACCATTTCAAACGTCTTGCCTGCGCCCACCTGGTGGGCAAGTAGCGTATTGCCGCCGTAAAGCACATGGGCGACAGCGTTTCGCTGGTGCTCCCGCAGCGAAATCTCAGGGTTCATGCCAGCGAAAACAATGTGGCTGCCGTCATATTCGCGCGGACGAATGGAGTTGAATAGCTCGTTATACTGTGCCACCAGCGTCTGCCGCCGCTCAGGGTCTTTCCAGATCCATTCGCGGAAGGCATCCTTGATGGCCTGCTGCTTCTGCTGTGCGAGGGTGGTCGCTTTTTGATTGAGCACGCGCTGCTCTTTGCCGTCCGCATCCTGCACGGTGTCGTAGATGCGAACATCCCGCAGGTTCAGCGTGTCCTCCAGAATCTTGTAGGCATTGGCCCTATCCGTGCCGTAGGTGGTATACGCAGCAACATTGGCGCGGGACACGACGGTCTTGCCGTTGATGCGCCACTCGGCGGTATGGGGTGAGAAGTGTACCTCAATGGCACGGCGCTGGTAATATGGGGTGTTGAGCAGCTCGTACATGAAGTCCTGAATGTACTCCGGCGCAATCCACGTCGCGCCAAGCCGGACATCAATGTCGGATGCCTCCAAATCCTTGGGCTGTGCCGCTTCCAGCGCCTTCACATTGGGCTGAAAGGCAGCGTCCGACTGCGCAGCGGTCTTGGCTTCGCGCAGCTTTTGCCGCACATTGCCGGACAGGTATTCATCTGCCGTCACATACTGCGCCTCGGTGCCGGGGATTCGGAAGATGACGCCGGTCAGCTCCTGAACGATGTCCTCCTCGCTTTTCCCAGTCAGCTGGACCATATAGCCAAGATCCACTCTGGCACGCTCCCCGATGGACACCGCCAGAGCATCAGCAGAGGTGTCCACATGATCGACGCTGCGCTGCTGCTTGATCGTCCGCTTCGTGAACATATCCGCCTTCCGCAGCAGCTTGTGATCATCATCGAGGATTTCGAGCGAACAGAGCAGGTAGTAGGAAGAATCCGACGAAAACGCAAGGCGGTTGGCCCGGTCATTGATGAGGCCGTAGCGTGCTGAAAAGCTGTCATACAGAGTGTTCAGCTCCTGCTGAAGCTGCTCGATTTCCCCGTCGCCATGCTCATCGAGCTGCGCGTCAATCAGCTTGCGAACCTGATCCCGCAAGGCAATCATGCCCTTGATACGCTCCTGCACCGTTTGATTCAGGTGCGGCTTTACCATGCGGCTGTTCTCGCGGTAATAGACGGTGCCGTCGATCACCGAATACGAGAAGTTGCGCACGTCAGGTTCAGCGGGAATGGACTCGTCAATGGCTTCCTCATCGCCCAAATCGGGCAGCGCCGCTTCCTGATAGATGCCGTGGATATGGCCAATCGCCTCATGCAGCTGATCCGCAAGGCTCACGCCCTCTTTCGGGAGGACGGTAAAGCTTTCCCGGCCGTACTGCGTATTCTCCCTGGACAGCGTGCCCAGAACCATCTCCGGGTGCTGAACAAAGTAGCTGTTCATGGTCAAGCCGTCTGCGTTTTCACCCACATGCACCCAATCCGGCTCAATCTCGATAGCCCGATCCCGCTTTTGCAGAAAGATGATGTCCGAAACAACCTCGGTGCCCGCGTTGGCGCGAAAGGCGTTGTTCGGCAGCCGGAGTGCGCCCAGCAGCTCCGCACGCTGCGCGATGTATTTGCGCACTTCCGGGGACTGCTGATCCATTGTGTAGCGGGAGGTAACAAAGGCGATCACGCCGCCCGGGCGCACCTGATCAATGGCCTTAGCGAAGAAGTAGTTGTGAATGGAAAAACCGAGCTTACCCAAAGCCCGGTCGTTGACCTGATAGTTGCCAAAGGGCACGTTGCCGATGGCGAGATCGAAGAAGTCGCGCCTGTCCGTCGTTTCAAAGCCCGCGACGGTAATATTAGCCTTGGGATAAAGCTGCCGCGCGATGCGCCCAGTAATGCTGTCCAGCTCCACACCGTACAGGCGGCTGCCCGCCATGCTGTCAGGCAGCATCCCGAAGAAATTGCCCACACCCATGGACGGTTCCAGAATGTTGCCGCCGGTGAAGCCCATCTGCGCGGCAGCATCGTACATCGCCCGGATGACGACAGGGCTGGTGTAGTGCGCATTAAGCGTCGAAGCGCGTGCCGCTTCGTATTCCTGTGGCGTGAGTATGGCGGCAAGCTGGCGGTATTCATCCGCCCATGCCGACTTGTCGGGGTCAAAGGCATCTGCCAGACCGCCCCAGCCCACATAGCGCGAGAGTACCTCCTGCTCATCTGGCGTTGCCACGCGACCCTCGGCTTCAATCTGCTTGAGCGTCTGGATGGCGGTCAGATTGTTGCCAAACTTGGTTTTCGCGCCGCCTTCTCCCAGATGTTCATCCGTAATCCTGAAATTTTCTGCCACGGACTGAGGGGATACGGGCACGTGTTCCTCATCCGCTTGGGCGGTGATGTCCAGCACGATATTCTTCAGTTTGATTTCCTCATGGGATTGCGCGGGTGTCCCATCAGCAGGAAGCAGGTGCGCATTTCGTTCATCTTCTGCCAGCAGACGTTCAAAACGGGGATAGCTTTCCGAGCGGAAGATGGGATAGCGCTGTGCCGGGTCACGTAGGCTGACATCCAATTGACCTGTTTCTTCAATGATGAAGGGATGATGATCCAGATAAACGGTATCACCTACCGCATAGCGGCGCGACGGGGCAGAGGGAGGTTCCGCGGGTGCTTCAGGCTCAGAATCTTCTGTTACATCGATATTGGTTTCATCTTCTGACGGTTCGGTTTCCGGTAACGCTACTTCTAGCGTTTCCGCAGACGATGAAGCCTCCGCAATGCCCAAGCCGACGATTTCCTCTTCCGTGAGATAGAGACCGCGGCGAATGAGACTGTCGATTTGTTCCGCGACCTTTGCCCACGACAGCGCAACGGGCGCGCAATGCTCTTTTTCGAGCTTGATGCCCTTCGCGTCATGCGACTCGCTGCTGCCATTGGCGCGAGAAATCGCGTGAGAGCGGCCGCCAACGCCATACTCTTCTTTCAGAAAATTCGCCTTTTCTTTTCCAGTGTGCGCGGGCAAGGCCGTGAAGTATTGGTAAATGCGGCCTTTGCCGCCCGCCGTGCTGCTGCCTCTTACCCAAAAGGCGGCGATTTCATCGTCGGTGATGAAACTCTCTGCCGGGGCCACTTCTGTCAGCAGAGAATCATAGGATCGCCGGGGCAGGGCGAGTTCCCGAAAACTGTTCAAAATCGCGTCCGGATGGCAGAAATCAAACCGCACGAGGTTGGGATTCTGATGGTAGGCATCCACAAACCGTGTCATCTCCGCGGTCATCTTTTCAAGGAAATCAGGATTAGACAACCTTTCCGCGAATCTGGCCGTCTCATCAGGGAAGCCGTTGCCGCGAAGGGGTTCCATAGATGGGAAATAGGCGCTGCCGTCTTCCGAAAGATCCCGGTACATGTACCAGAACGCTTGTGAGATAAGAGAACGTTCATGAAACGGGGTTTGTGCCAGCTCCATCACGCTGAGGTACTGGCCAGATGCCAGCAATTCGTCAATCCGTTTAGCGGCATCTTCCCAACTGACACGCTGCGTGGAAGGGAGGAAGCGGGCGCTTTTGCCCTGCGCAACACGGAGACCGTCCTTGTCATACCACACGGCATATGACCGCCCCTGAAAGCGAAGGCCGTACCCATCATGATAGATGCGGGGCAAGCGCAGCGCGATGGTTTCCGTCGGGAACTGCTTGGAAAAGTCAGCCGCGACCGCCATCCGATGATCCGGGGTGTTGCTGCCGTTTCGCAGAAACTCATCAATGACTTCCTGCGGTACAAAAAAAGCGGAAGGTGCCTGCGCACGCTCCGCTTCAAGAGAATCAATGATCTGAATTTGTTCGCTTTCCGATGGGACAAGGAAGCTCATCTGTTCCGTCACCGGGGAATAATCCGTCAGCTGTAAATCAGCTCCGACAGAATCAGCTCCTCGGCCTGATGTTTCAGGCTGTTCATCTGCGCCACCCACGCCATTTGATTTGTCGCTTTCAGTTCCTCGGTCACGCCATTTTGCTTCGGTAGAAGGATCATCAGGCGCTCCAGCCGGTTCTGAGCCGTTTGCTCGATCTCCTGCAGGTGCTCCATCAGCTTCCCGCTGAGCATCAATCTCGTGTACAGCCCCGGTCGATTCTCTTCCAGATAGTGCCGTCTCAGCAGCCCGTACTTGCCCAGTGGCATCTGCTCCGCTTCGGTCAGACCCAGGTCGGGCAGCAGATAGTCTCCGTTCTGCCTGTACTCCAGTTCGATCATGTTCCATACTCCTTTCTGTCTGCCGGATTGTCATTTCAATCTGCCGCAGCACCTGACCTGTGATCATACTGACCGCATTGCCAAGCTCTCCGGCAGTTGCAGGGGTGTTGAAGTTCAGCACCTCGGTGAAGTCCTCCCGGTACAGCTCCGGCTCCAGTCCGCATCGCAGCTGAAGGCTGTAGGCGATGCTGGCTGCTGCGGCCTGCCGGAAGGACGCTCCGATGTTGAATTCATCATACTCCGAAAGGAAGGAATCCGCAACGCTGTCGAGGATGTCCCTTCTGTGCTCCCGCCAATAAGCCAGCGCCTGCTGGCTGGAAATCTGCTGGATTTGCTCCACAAGAGGCATTTCAGCGTCTGCGTTGTATGCCTCTTTCAACATTCTGCGGACAGGCTGCTCCGTCTGTTCGGTTATTCGCCACGGCTCGATACCTCTCGACTCGCGACGTGTGCCAGTATCCAATACATCAAAGACATAGCGCACGCCCATTCCGCCAGAACCGGCAGTCAGCAGCGCGATGCCCTTAGAGCCGCGCCGGATGTACCGGTGCATGGTGTTGTTCCAAAGCTCGTACCCGGCACAGGCCGTTGCATCCGGGCGCTGGGCATAGATCAGCAGCTGATCACGATAAGGGTACTTATACAACCTGGATGATATGCCCAGAAACGCCGCCCAGTCCAGATAATCTCCGGTGATCTTTCGGGCAGTGTCATCAGCCAGAGAAGCGTAAATCTGTGCCTTTGTAGCCATGTGTTTCTCCTTCCTGTTTAGTATTGGTCAATCATGAAATCGGGTGCGATATCAGAAACAAGCCGGTCGAATTCGTCATCGCTCATCCTGCTCAGACTTGCAATGACCTTTTCAGCCAACTGTTTGAGATCCGTCTCATCGTATGCCAGATAGGTCATCATGTCTCGCAACTCGGCAATCGTGCCAAGACGGGTTCCCTCATTGTAAAGACAGATCAGGGTGATCTCTTCCGTGCGAAACTGGGTCAAGCAGTCACCTTCTTTCGTCAGATTTCGTCGCTTTTCGCGCAGTCAACACAGCACGCGGGCTCACCTGCGGTGTGCCAATATGGCTGCTGACAGATATCGCATTGCCTCAGGCTTTGCGGGTATGTTTCTTCAGCGGTATCACTGTCATCTCCGCCATACCACAGCGCATACGCTACGAGATCCTGAAGATCCCAATCAGCAGGCAGCACAACCTCCAGAAAGTAATCGCAGTCAATTGCCCCATCCTGAACAGATTGATAATTGGTGTTGATGATGTGACAGCGTTCATCGGTCAGCGCGCAATTGCCGGCATGGCAGTTGGCACACTCCTCATGAGCAAGCGCCCGGATGTGCTTGAATATCTGTTTGTTCGTCATGGGCACCTCAATTCTCGCAGGGGCAAGGCTTGCCCCTGACGAAAGGAGGACATCACACCGGATGGCGGATGTCCTCCTCAGTCAGATAGATGCCATAACGGCCCAGCTCAGGGATGGCATTATTCTCAGCCTCGTTCCGGGCACGCTGATAGTCGCCTTCATCGCTGTCCACGTTGAGCGTATTCAGTGAATAGACAGGACTGTCCAGCCTGAGCGCCCGGTACTCGTCATAGCGGGCTACCTGCCGGACACCATTCTTGCGGCACAGGTAATCCATGATGCCAACCAGGAACAGCGCACAGCGGTACTGCTCATCGTCATAGAGGCGTTCGATCCACTCGTTCTGGTCGATTCCGTCGATGAACGCCAGATCGCCGGTGGCGCGAAGCCTGCCCAGCGTGGAGTCTGCCAGAACATAGAAGTTCATCAGGGCGTGATTGTCATGTACAGGAATATGGGTATGAGCAGCACGCTCAAGCTCAAGCTCTTCCCAGTAGTCTTCGAGGATGTCCTCAACACTGACATCCAGCGCATACGCGAGGTTGTACAGAGTTACGGCTGCACAGCGATCCAGCTGCGCCTTGCCGTTCAGAATGTCGCGCAGCGTGGACTCGGGGATATGGCTACTGGCGCTTAGTTTGGCGCGGGTCAGGTTTCGGGAGTTCATCAGGTTATTCAGAAACATCATATTATCTCTCCATTTCTTGTGTCTTGGGTTTGATGGCCGGCACAGGGGTACTCGGCGTTGTTGTCTGCTCACGCTTATGTGCCCTCTGTGCTTCCTTGTCATAGCAGTAGAGGTAGAAGTTGTAGTCCCCGCGCTGCGGAATGCAGCGGAGGCAGTATTCGTATTGGCTGGTTTCAGCACGATACCCGTAGTGGCCATTTCCTATGGCTCCATCATAGCTGCAACCCTTGCGCATCGACGCAAAATTCGACAGCAGACCGCCTTCATTGCGCAGGCCATCGACAATCGTTTGAAGCTCCTGCCGGAATTTCTCATTGTTCAGCTTGGGCGAATGGTCGAACCAGCTCGTCCAGAACTCAGTGCCGCTTCTGCCGAAATCCCCCCGCAAGTAGCCGACACAGCCGCGCTCAGCATCTGTTTCTTCATGACTCGAATACAGCCAGTCCGCCTTTTCTGCTTCAATAGGTTTCCAGGTCATCTGATTATTCAGGTCGTGCTCCGCGTCTTTGAGTATGCTTTCAAATGCATACAGCGCAGTGCGGGTATAATCACCATAGATCAATGAGACATCAGGGGTGGACATCCCTTGCTGCTCGGCAAAGGATGATGTATCTGCTGCATCCAGCCATGAGGTAAGCTCAGCCTGTAAATCACTCACAAGCTCTAGCATGGATTCGCCTTGTTCGCCCGCATACATCAGCTCTTCCACACCCGCATCCGGGCCTTCAGAGGAAAATGAGAGCATCAGCTCCGAGCTGTTCCCTGTTCGGGTGTAGGTCAGGGCTGTATCATTTGGATAGTCAAAGGTGTAGCTTCGCACGGTTTGCTCATCTGGAGTATCGATGTCCGGCTCCGGACGGTCATATTGGCTGTCGCACCAGTTCTCAAAGGATTCCATGGACTGATTCATGTACACTTGCATCACTCCTCACTACTCAGCGTTCCGGGTCATTCCTGGAAAGGCTCCTTGAACGGATATGGGATGAAGCAGGCTTGTCATGGTCATTGAGCAATCTGGACGCAGAGGATTTCTCCGCACGTTCTTCCTTGGGCCCGTTGTTGACGATCCCGTCGATCATGTTGTAATCATCCTCGAGCATCATTTCGGCGTTCTTCAGCGCGTTTTCGCGTTCAAGAAAGGCGGGCAGCTTATAAAATCCAAAGCTGTCCGTGTAATAGCACTCGGTCTGCCCATTCAGGTTGAGCGCGATCACGTCGCTGACGCTCAGGCTGTGACCGCGAAAATCATCGGGACGATTGAGGTTGAAGCGGGTGTACAGCCCTTCGAGAATGGCTTCGGGTGTTCTGTTTGCAGCAAGGGCAGGCGAAAGCGCACTGGAGTAAACGAGGTCGTACCGGCTTTCCGTCACGCTATGCGCGGCGTTTGCAAAGTTGCCGTCCCTTTGTCCGAGGCTGTGCAGCTCCGACAGGCTGGCAAAGCGCAGGCTGTGGTACTGGGGATCAGGCTTCAGCTGATAAATCGCAAAGCCATTTTCAGGAAGCTCACGGGGATTCTGCCCGGTTTTATCCATCATAGGATCACCTCCAAAAGCAGAGCGCCGGCATCGCTGTCAGTGCCCTGCACAGGTTGTTTATTCGCAGACCACCATGTCGCTGGTTCTCGCCCCATCAGAGATCACCAGCGAATACTGGTACGAGCCATCCTCCTTGACCTGACGGCAGATGCGCAGGCCGTACTGCTCCGTGGCCGTGCCGCGTGCCAGCGTCAGCTCAAACTCAGACTCATTGAGGTAACGGTCACGACGGGTATCGTAAAAATCAATTGACCACGTGCCCGACCATTCCATCTCGCGCCCGCTCTCCAGCTGCGTCCTGCCGGTCATCGTTCCATCCTCGCGGAAGGTGATGCGGCTTGCGTTGATAGAACTGCCTGCGTGCAGCCGCCAGCTTCCAAGCATGACCTGACGCGCTTCACTCAGCTCCGTCACCGTTTCATACAGGCAGGCGGACGGCACAAAGCCGCGTAACCATTCCTCGTCCGCCTCGGCTTCAATGTACGTCCATTCGCCCATGGTACCCAGGCAAGTCACCTTGCTGTTCTCCGTCAGCCGGGCGAGGGGCGTGCGGCTGACCAGCGGATCGTCCGTCACCTCCACATCGTAATGCACGACGGAGGGGATGCTCGTGAGCATCAGCTCCGGCACCGTGACATCGACAGGCAGCGCGTTCTTGTAGATGTAGCCGATTCGGTTGTGCGTATCGGTAATGTCGTACTGCACGAGAATCCAGTCGCCCTCGCTGCCAAACACCTGAATCCAGCCGTTGGTGCTGACGCGAGCGCGCCCTTTCGCACCGCGGATGCTTTTGCTGTCGGGCGCGGAATAGACGGGATAGGTCTGGTTCGAGGTAAAGGAAACAAGGGAAGCACTGAGCGTTCCCGCAGGAATTGACGGCACATTGGCGGTGCCGATCATCGTCGTGGCAGGCTCATCAGCCAAGGCAATCGCGTAAAGCATAATCAGGGTGAGAATCAGAGCAATCAGTCTCTTCATAATTGTATGGGCTCCTTTCTTGTCAGTCGAAGGTGGGGCGGAGGATGGGCTTGCCGTCAGCATTATAGTCAAGATGCAGCGTGGCATCGTATTTCGTATGGGTCTTTGCGGAGCGCAGGCCGGTCTTGCGGATACAGCCCTTCTCCAGCAGTTCCTTCACATCGCCGGAGGTCAGCGGCTTTTCCGCGTCCTTCAGAATGCCGCCGGTCTTCCAGAGTGCAAAGCTACAGGTGCGGTTCTCGCACATGAACCCCTTTGCCCGCTCGGTGATCGCTGCGCCGCACTTGGGGCAAGCGCCCAGCGCCTCCCGCAGCGGCGGGAAAAGCTGCTCAGCATTCTCGGCACGCTGGGTATCGCGGGTCATTTCCTGCACGAACTGGCGAATATCGCGCATGAAGTCCTCGGACTTTTCCTGCCCCTGCTCAATGCGCCCCAGCCGCTGCTCCCACTCCGCCGTCAGCTGCGCGGAGCTCAGCTTGTCGGGCAGGATGGAGGTCAGCGCCTTTCCCTTGGCGGTCGGAATCAGGACTTTCCTTCGCTTCTCGCCGACGCGCTCCACCAGCCTGGTTTCGATGAGCTTTTCCAGAATCGCCGCTCGTGTGGCAGGCGTGCCGATGCCCTTGTGCTCCGCATCCTCCGGCATGTCCTCCTTGCCTGCGCTTTCCATCGCGTGCAGGATCGTCCCCTCGGTGTGATGCGCCGGAGGCGTGGTCTGCCCCTCCCGGATTTCGGCGCTGGGGAAGGGAAACTCGAAGCCTTCGGTCATCTCTTCCGGAACAGTCAGGGAATTGCCCTCATCCTTTTCATCAGCACCTGCGCCAATGCTGCCCCGGAAGGCGCACCAGATGCGCTTCCAGCCCATCTGCACAACGCGCTTTCCCTTTGCTGTGAAGTCATGCCCGGCGCACTCGATATGCAGGATGGTTTCATCATATACGCAGGGATCATCCAGCGCACAGAGCAGTCTTGCGCAGACCAGAAAAAGAAGATCATGTTCGCCGGTAGTCAGCGCCTTAACGGCTGCTTCCTGACCGGGCATCGTCGTCGTCGGGATCAGCGCATGGTGATCCGTCACCTTGGCATCATTGATTACCGTTTCAACGTGGATTTCGGGTTCAAGGCCATCTGCAAAAGGGAGAGCTCCGCAAACCCTGGAGGCCAGCTCAGGCAGCCCGGCTTCCATGTCGTGTGTCAGATACCGGCTGTCGGTTCGCGGATAGGTCAGCAGCTTCTTTTCGTACAGTCCCTGAGCATAGTCAAGCGTCTGTTGTGCCGTGAAGCCGTAGAGCTTGTTTGCGTCCCGCTGCAGGCTGGTCAGGTCATAGAGTGCAGGCGGATTCTCCTTCCGCTGCGTATGTTCCACCGTCCTCACGACCGCAGGGCTGTGATTGCAGACATCCATCAGCCGACGGGCTTCGTTGAGGTCGTCAAAGCGTTCCGATACTGCACAGATTTCACGCCCTGTATCAAGAGCAACCTTGTAATAGGTCTCCGGCCTGAACTCCGCAATGGCTTTCTCTCGCTGCGAAAGCATGGCCAGCGTCGGGGACATGACGCGCCCGATATGCAGCGTCGGACCGTAGAGCAGGGAGTACAGGCGCGTGGCGTTCATGCCGATAAGCCAATCCGCCTGAGCACGGCAAAGCGCCGCCTGATACAGATTGTCGTAAGCGGACATGGGCTTCATGGCGCGGAAGCCCTCACGGATGGCGCTTTCCTCCATCGAGGAGATCCACAGACGGCGTACAGACTTCCGGCACTGCGCCGTCTGATAGACCAGCCGGAAGATCAGCTCGCCCTCGCGTCCCGCATCCGTTGCGCAGATGATGCCGGTCACGCGGGGATCGTTCATCAGCGCCTTGAGGATGTCAAACTGCTTTTTGGTTTCTGCGGTGACGGTGTACTGCCATTTCTCAGGGATGATCGGCAGATCGTGATAGCGCCAGCGGGCATACCGGGCATCGTAGACCTCGGGCAGCGCCAGCTCGACGAGATGCCCGACGCACCAGCTGACCAGAAATCCCTTGCCCTGCAGGTAGCCGTTCTGACGTTCGGTAGCTCCCACAACCTCCGCAATCGCCCTTGCGACGCTCGGCTTCTCCGTGATAATCAGTTCCATATTGTTTTTTCCTCCATGAATGCGTTACCCCGGAGCGGAATGCTCCGGGGCTGTGTTACTTCTGTTCGGTGTTTTCGTCCTCGTCCTCATCGTCGAGATCAAGCTCGCTGTCTGCACGGCGTGTAGCAGACTGATTCCTGCCTTTCAGGAAAATGACCGCGCCAACAACGCCGATGCCCACAATGACAAAAAGCGCAAGCAGCGCTGTGGTCTTGTCGGTTGTGGGCTGCGCAGGAGCCTGCGTCGGCTGCGGCGTAATGACGGTCACAGCGGTCGGCTCAGGTGTTACATAGATGATCTCCGGCGTGGGCGTGGGCACGGCTTCCTTCTCCTCGTCGGACATCAGCGCCAAAAGGTCGCGCTCATCGACGAGGTTCAGGAAATATGTCTCGTACATCTCCGCCTCTTCATCAACCGGCTTGTCGTAGTCGATGACCAAGTAAAAGGTGTTGCCATTCTTCGTTTGCAGCGTGATGAACTGCTTGTTGGTTGCCGCAGAGTACAGCACATCCAGCGTATGGCTGTTGCCGTCCGCCTGATAGGGCATACCTGGGCCGATGGTGATGTACTCGGTCTTGATGATCGTCTCCGGCGTGGGCGCGGCAGTTGGCTCTGGCGTGGGATCAGGCTCGTCCTGCACATAGATGAGCGAGCTGCCCAAGCCGTTAAAGCGGTTGGGTGCAGGGGTATTGGTTGCTGCGAGTACAGCAGTCGGCGTGGCTGTCGCCTCATCAGCCGGCTTCTTCGTCGGCTTCGGCGTGGCCGTCGGCACGGGCGTGGGATCAGCGGGCTTTTGGTAATGCGGATTGGTCAGTGTAAACGGCTCGGAGAAGTTGCCCGCGTAGTCAAAGGCACGGACAGCCAGCTTCTCAAACTGATTCATGTTCTGATCCAGCTCCACATTCAGTATCCCGTTTGTCATCGTGGTGAACAGCATACTGTTGACCTGTACGCCGGCGACGCCGGACAGGTCATCCTTGGCATCAACCTGAAGGGTTGTGCCGTTGATGGACGCGGTGAGCACCGGCGCAGTCAGGTCGATGCACGTCACCTCCGCGCTTTCCTCAAATGCATGACCATGCGGATCGGTCATGCGCAAGATGAAGGTGCCGTTTTCATGGAGCGTCAGCTCGGCACGGCCATCTGCAAACAGGTTTTCGCAATCCACCCAGTTGCCGTCGTTCATCCGGTACTCGATTTTCTGCCAGCCCAGCTTGTCCTTGTCCGTGATGGACACCTTCATGATAGCTCCATTGCCGCTTGTCCAGCCGCCCGGCGCAGTCAGGATGATTCTGTACGGCGAGACGCTTTCCATGGGCACCTCTGCGGGCGTGGCCTCCCCCTCTGCGATAGCCCAGACAGGAAAAAGGGCTGTCAGCAGCAGAAATATCGCCATACCCAGCGGCAGAACACGCTTACGCATCGTCATCATCATCCATCACCTCCTCATCAGGCAGCGGCACAGGGGTATCTTCCTTGGCAGACGCAGAGGTCACATCCTTGGGCAGCTCCGGCACCAGCCTATCCCCAAACATGGATCGCATAATCTCCGCGAGCTGCTCCGGGGTCACGTTGTACAGCTCCGCCGTTGCATGGATGGCTGTGCGATCCGCCTGCTTGACAAGCCCACGCAGGTCTTCCACTTCTTCCTGAAGCTCAAGAAGCTCTTGCTCTCTTCTGTCAAGCAGCGCATGGAGCTTCTGGCGGTCGGCGGGATAGCGTTTCTTTTTCTTTTCGGTCATGGTTCCTCCTTAAAGTGGCAGGCGGCCAAAGCCATACAGTCGCTTGGACCATTTCTCGCTTTTCAGATCGGCAAAGCCGACCGGGTCACCTGCGTGAATCATCATGTCGTTGCCCACATAGATGCCTACATGGGTGATGCCCTTGACATCCGCACCCATCGTTTTCTCGAAAAAGACGAGATCGCCGGGACGAGCGTTCGCCTTGCTGACATCACTGCACAGAGAGTAGAGCCCATTGGCACCTGTCCGCCCTACATCGCATACGCCGGAGTTGTTAAAGACCCAGCAGACGAAGCCTGAGCAGTCAAAGCCGGTATCGGGATTGCTGGCACCGTACACATAGGGATAGCCGATGTACTTCTCGGCCTCGACCATCAGGGCAAGGAAATCGGGATCAGCCCGAAGAAGCTGCTCCGGGATGGTGTAGTTGACCAGCTTGTACTTCGACTGCACGCCATGGATTTTCACGTTCGTTTTGCCAACCGATGAAATCACGGGGATGTCATCGTCCTCAATCTCCATGAAGTACTGTGGATCTTCCAGAATCACGGTCTCGCCATTCCAGTTGTCCATGTCAAAAGTGCTGGTATCTTCCGCCACAGCATCCCGAGCAGAGAAAAACAGGGAAAGCAGGAACAGCGCCGCGATGGCGGCGATCACCTGACGGGTGAAAGTCACAAAACGGTTTTCGTTGTTTCGATTCATCATCAATGGAATGCTCCTTTCAAATCTGCGCATGGAAAAGGAGCCCTGCCAAATGCAAGGCTCCTTTCAGCCGATGGTCAGTTGGGTACTCGTCCAAACGAGTGGAAATGCGTCTGCCAATAGGCATCGCTGAGATCGGCATAGCCGATGGGATTGCCGCAGTGCAGCATCATCCCGTTGCCCACATAGATGCCGCAATGCGTGATTCCGGCGACATCTTCGCCCATCGTGCCCTCAAAGAACACGACGTCTCCGGGCTGCACCTGGTCATCCGGCACGGTGCGGCACAGGCTGCGCAGCCCCTTAGCGCCCAGCCTGCCGGTGTTGCAGACGCCGCTGGTTGTGAACACATACGAGACAAAGCCGGAGCAGTCGAAGCTGGTTTCCGGGCTTGCACCGCCCCAGACATACGGATAGCCGATGTACTTGGTTGCTTCCTCCATCAGCGCAGCGAATGAAGGATCGGCATCCAGGGTTTCCTGCGGGATGTCATAGAGCGTAGGGTCACGGAGCGGCACCGCATACGGATTGCCGGAGAAGATGCCCTCCATATTGCCATGCGAAGCCATGTACAGCGCGTACATGCCCATGGCGTGATGGCTCATGCTGACAACCGGCAGATGGGATAGGTTCTTGTTCTCCAGCTTCACGTTGCAGATGTTGTGCGCATAGGGCACCTGCACGTCACAAGTGTAGGTTTCGGTGTACTGCCGCCCAGTGACTGGGTCAGTCACGATGCGTGTGCCGGTTCTCGCTTCCGTCCGATATCGGGTTTCTGTTGAAACAGTCTGCGTGACAATGTATTGAAGATCAAAGTATTTCTCGATCACCGGATAGGCGGTGTCCAGCGTCCACTCCTGTCCGTCGAAACAGGCGGAGATGATGGCGATGAGCACATAGGGATCGTGCCAGATTTCATCGGCATCCACATTGTATTCGTCGTAGCCTGGGTGGTACTGTTCGTAGCGATCCATTTCGTCCTGCAATTCACGCTCCTTGGCGGTATAGGCGCGCTCCGCGGCGCGCACATCGTCCTCCGTCGCCGGATAGGTGCCGATGATGAGCGATTCCAGCACCGATTGAGCCAACGGCGTACAGGATTGCAGGCTGCCCATGAGGATCAGCAGCATCGCGCACAGCAGGATGATCAGCCTGGAGGAAGGATGGCTTTGGAAAACCTCTGCCACCCGTTCCACGATGTCACCCGCTCCGCGAACGGTCTTGCTCGTAGCGACAGCACTTTTTTCCGCATCGTCCACGGCATTTCCGGCAGCCTTCATCGCGGCATATTCCTTGCGGATGGCGCGTTTTTGCTGCCAGCGGGAGAGCGGATTGCTGGTAAACTGCGGATTCTCCGCGCGATGTTTGGCTTCCAGATACCGGATGTTGGCTTCATCCAGCGCACGTTCAGCATTTTGCGCCTGCTTATAGGGGCGCAGCTTGTGCGCATGATAAGCATGTTCACCCATCTGCAAGGCAGAGGTGCTGAGCCTGTCGCCCTGAAGCACAGCGCTTGCGGCAGCATTGTCATCTTCATTGGCCTCTGCAAGCTGCTGATGTAGCCGATCGTGTGCCGATTCCATCGGACGCTGAACAGGATGCCGGAGACGGGAGGGCGGTTTTGCTTCGGTTTCCTCAAACCGGAGATGGATTTTCTTTTTCCTGGAATGGGGCGAAGAAGCATCAACCGCCTCGGCTGTCGTCTGGGTCACAGAGGACACAAACGCAGGTGCTTTCCCGGAGGATTTTGAATCAGCGGGCGAACGCACAACCTTTGATGCCTGTTTCTTCTGCTGAGAAGGTTCACCAGATGGCGATGCCGGTTCATGCATTTCAGCCGCATCCGCTTCAATCTGCTGCATGGCATCCTGCTCGGTTTGAACCTCCTCGGCGGTCAGCTTCAGGCGGCGCGTTTGCAGCTTCTTCTTGGCTGCATCGTATCGGTCCGCAGCTTGTTCTGCCTTTTCCGCCTTTTGTGCCAGCTCCGGGTTTTCCAACTCCTCCTTCGAGAAGCGCAGCCAGGGAGAGCCGCGGTTACGGGGTTCAGTCAATCAACAGCACCTCCTTGGGGTGTCATTATGACGCACAAGCCCATGCGGGCTTTGTTTGTGGACTGTTCCATGTCGTGTTCCTTCAAAAAGGGTACAGAAAAACCGGCATGGATCGTACATGCCGGTTTGAGGGGATAGATGCGCTATATGCTCTGCAAAGCGCTGTGTGAATTGCCATTACTCCATAGGGTTTTCTTCTTCGTCCTCCATTGGGAAAAGGTACCCCATCAGTTTCCATACAAGCTCTTCTGCCCGATCCGGCAAAGAGTCATAGGACACGACCTGCTGAGAAACGCCGTTGCGATAGGTGATGTCGAGCTGCCAACAGACCGGTGTATCGCCGATCTCCGATTCATCCTCTGCATCATCCCACTCGTCATCATCATTCCAATCATCTTTGCCTAAAGCGTAGTCCTCCTGCCAGCAAAAAATCTCCAGATGCTGAACTATCCATTTGAGCAGCTTCGTCATCTTATCCGACGGGATATGAACAGCGTGTTCCTGCCCATCCTCCGTCATGCTGATACTGGAGTCCTTCCTGCTGACACGAAAAATGGCGTTCAGAAAGATTTCATCGCCGTACTCATCATAGACACCGTCGTTCACCATGAGCGACAGGTGATCTACATGGTACTGCTTTTTCTGACGATTGCGTTCTTCAAACGGAAAACGGCACTCGTAGGCTTGTTGAGCCGCCTCTTTGATGGCCGGACGATCCTCATGGCAACGCTTTTTCAGCCATGCACATTGCTCCTTGGACAGATACCATGGCAAATTCAGGATACGCGTCAGCGTCATTGCCTGATTGCGTTCCTCAAGGGGCATAGCAGCGCAGCTTTTGCAGATGTGAGCCGCATGGCCTTTGCCTGAGAATTTTTCATTGGCCTTGTGCTCGCCACAGATTTTACAGTAGTGACCGGTCTTCTTCATTGATTTAGCCCTCACGGCCAATGATCGCCTTGAAGCGATATTTCCCATAGTCTGCGCCATTGAGACGCTCAAGCAAGTCTGCTTTGCGCATCTTGGTCAGCAACGCACTGGCAGGAGAGCCGGTCAGTCCTGTAGCCTGCATAACATCGCTACGATTAAAAGCCGTTTCTGTGCCATACCGCTCATACAGTAAGTAAATTTTTTCGAGCGTAGGCTGCTTGTAGGGCAGCACCCGAATCCATTGAGGAACGGCACCTTTCTGACTTCCCGTTTTCCTGTTTTCCTGTTTTCCTGTTTTCCCGACTTCAACGCCGTAATTCAGATTGAAAAGCGTCACGATAAAATTCGTGCGATCCGAGTAAAACTGCGGCTCCAACGCCTCGCGGAAATTGACCGCCCGGTGGTAATCTGCCTTGATCTTCTTGAAGCCGCTGCCCCGGCGCTCCATGTAGTTCATCCTGCTGAACACGTCTGCAATCACAGGATTGCGGCGCTTGGAGGGAACAGTGTCGGTATTCAGGTCCTGCACCAGCGAGCCATCCATCATGCCGCCGGGAGAGTAAATCTCCATCCGATCATCAAAGATGTCAATATGCACCTCGCTGCCGGTGATCATGTAATCCCTGTGAATCAGGGCGTTGACCAGGCACTCGAGCACCGCGCGTTCCGGATAGTCGGGCATTTCTGTGCGCCCGGTATCCGTCTTTTTCCAGCGCTTTTTTGTGTTGTTGCGCACAAATTCCTCGCCGCCCTGCAGCAGAGCAATCAAACTGCCGCTGAACTCCTTGTCGTCCAGCGCTTCCATCACGCCGGACGCCTTGTCCAGCCCATTCCAGCGGGTGCAGAACAGCCGGGAGAACCGCATGGGCGATTCGTCGGCCAGCAGCGCACCCGCATGGGTCAGGAAGCCCTTTTCATCCACCAGACCGAACGAAACAAAATCCTGTGCGTCCAATTCAAGTCCAGTGCGCTGGCGGTAAACAGAGCGGAGCTTGGTAAAGGCAAAGCTCTCAAACCGATACAGCGTGGGGAGACTGTCATAGGTGCTGTTGCTTCCGCGAAGAACAAGCCGTTTCAGGTCGGTGGATGTGGCCTGTACGCTCTCATTGCCCACACGGATATAGGCAATGCGCCCGCCATCTCCAATATAGTAGTACGGCGTTTCAGCCCCTGCGGCGACGTGAAGCAGAATGAAGTCCTTTCCTTCCTCCTGCCTGATCTGCAGCTCAATCGACGGAATGGGGTCCATCTTGCTTTTGACAGCCTCACTGATCTTCTCGCTGGCTGTTTTCACATCAGGAAGCCCTTTCAAAGCGTCATCATCCGCAACGCCGAACAGGAGAACGCCACCGTTGCCATTGGCAAAGGCGCTGACGCTCTTCAGCCAGCTTTTGGGTCTGCGCTCTTCCAGCGTTTCCTTTTTATCGTATTCCGTTGCTTCGCCAATATAGGCTCTGATCTTCACCACATACACCTCATTGCACTGTTTTCATCAGCCATAATGAAAAGCTCATTTCCTTTATATTATAAGCGGGAAAGCCATGAATATCAAGCGCCGTGAAGGCGGTCTATCGCAGCGCGCCATAAGCAGCGCATTGCAGGCTCACGGAAGGGCGCTGTTCGCCGGAGTTGCCGCATGACCTGCGAGATCAGACAGGCGGTTATGCAAAGCTTTACATAAAAGGTGTAATGAAAAGTTTTTATAAATGGAAAGAATAATTGTAATCAGCTGCCTATAAACCATTTTCACAGAAAAAACTTTCGATAATAATTGCATGGATGTCTCCTTTCAACGACAATAGACACACCACCTTGAAAGGAGCGTGTGTCTATGATTACAAACAATTTCAACAAAGAGCTTCGGGGCATTTCAGATGCATTGCGTGATCTGGGGTATCCTGGCTGCAATCGCTATGACGACGAAACAAAAATTTTTATCGAAAGACATTTGGGCAAGAACGGCTGAAACTCAGCCGTTCTTCGCATTTCTTTCCATTATTCAGAACTTTTCATTAAGGCGGGTCGTCATGATGCGGTACAGCCTGGTATTCTTCGGGAACCGATCCTGGAACGGCAGGATGACATTGCCATAGAACAGCAGGCCCTCGCCTTCGCCGCTCTGGGTGACGTAGGACAGCTGATGCGGAGAAATGCCCAGCTTCTTCGCCAGAATCTCACGGTCACCTGCCGCCTGATTGAGCATATAGATGTAGTCGGAGTTCTCGAAAATGTTCTCGATCTCCTGACTGGCAAGCAGGTCTTTGACGTTCTGCGTGATGCCCGTTGGAATGCCACCCCACTTGCGGAATCTCTTCCAGATTTCCACGGAGTATGCCGCCGTCTGCTCCTCCTTGAGCAGCAAGTGGAACTCGTCCATGTAGTACCGGGTGGATTTGCCCTCGGCGCGGTTGGCGGTGACGCGGCCCCACACCTGATCCTGCACGATGAGCATCCCCAGCTTCTTGAGCTGCTTGCCCAGCTCCTTGATGTCGTAGCAGACCAGCCGGTTGTTCACGTCCACGTTGGTGCGATGGTTGAACACGTTCAGGGAACCCGTCACATAAATTTCCAGCGCTGTCGCCAGAGTCTGCGCTTCCTTTTCTTCTTGCTCTCTCAGGGCGTTGTACAGATCCTCCAGAATAGGGATATTTTCCGGCCTCGGATCGTTCAGGTAGGACTGGTAGATGATGTGAACCGCGCGGTCGATGATGGTCTTTTCGATAGGCTGCAGGCCATCGCGCCCGCCGACGATCAGCTCGCACAGCGACAGGATAAAGTCGGACTTGAGTGCCAGCGGATTGTCATCATCGCTGTAATTGAGGTTGATGTCCATCGGGTTGATGTAGCTGCTGCTGGTGGGCGAAATGCGGATCACCTGTCCGCGGAACGTGTTGACCAGCGGGAAATACTCGCCCTCGGGATCGCAGATGATGATGTCATCATCGGTCAGCAGAATGACGTTGCAGATCTCACGCTTTGCCGCGAACGATTTTCCGGAGCCCGGTGTGCCCAAAATCAGGCCATTGGGATTTTTCAGTTTCTTGCGATCCACCATGATCAGGTTATGAGAAAGGGCGTTCAATCCGCAATACAGCGCCTCGCCGCCGGACTGAAACAGCTCCTGCGAGGTAAAAGGAATGAAAATCGCGGTAGACGAGGTCGTCAGTCCGCGCTGAATTCTGATTTTGTTGAGGCCCAGCGGCAGGCAGGAAACCATGCCGTTTTCCTGCTGAAAGTCCAGCGGAACCAGCTGGCAGTTGTGCTGCTGGGCAAGGCTCTGCGCCTGCTTGACGTTGAGGGCAAGCTGTTTCTTGTTGTTTGCCGTGTTCATCACCAGAAATGTAATGAGGAACATGCGCTCGTTGCGGCTCTGCAAATCTTCCAGCAGCTTCTTTGCTTCGCCGCCGTAGGTGGCCAGATCGGACGGAATGATGTCCATATCATATCCGGCACGGACGGCCTTCTTCTGTTCCTCGATCTTCATCTTATCGAGGTCGGTGATCTTGCGTTTGACATCCCGGATGGCTGTCACCTGGTCGATAGCCTGAATGTGCAGGGACACGACGAGGCTGGATTCCATAGCGAGGAAATCCGCAAGGCAGCGGTCGTTGAGGTCGGAAGCCAGAATCGAAAAGAAACTGACTGCCGCCTGCTTCTTTCCCATGCCAAAGCTGCGCTTTTCGCGGAAATCAAAGCTGGATGGCGCGATGAAGTCCTTGGTAGAAAGGCCGGAGGGCGGGAGCCACTTCCAGTCGAACAGGAAAGGTGCTTGGGTGTCCATGTGAAACATGTCATGCATGAGCTTCAGCCGCTCACGCCCGTCAAGCGGAGATGCAGAGACACCCAACCGCTTGAAGCTGTTCAGCAGATCAATCTCGATGCGATCTAGTCTCGGCTTAGCGATCCTGATATTCTCCGCTTCGATACCGAAGGTGATGAACTTGGTCTTGGTCAGGCCGTTGTTGCCCTTGGCTTGCTGGTTTTGCAGCATTTCCGCATACTCGCTGCGGATTTCGTTGTTGCCGTCATCCCTGTCGGGAATCAGGATGCTCTGCTCAAACGTTTCCGTGCTGGCAGTCAGGTCGAGGAACGAAAACTGCAGGTGAATGCTGCTGTCAAAATAGTTGAGGAAATCGCACCAGCCCTCGAAGATTGCCGTCTTGTCGTCGTTCTGCGCGAGCTGATAATTGATGTCCTGAAATTGAATGGTCTTGGTGTAATACTGATCCGAGACGCGGCAGATGCCGTCCGGCCACATGCGCTGATAGGGAATAGTGTCCTGCGCGGAATACGATCCCTTCTTTCCCTTCTGCCGATTCCGGGCCATGAGCGACTTGAGCCGCTGCTTTTCTGCGCGCGTCAGCTTGATCTTGTTAGTGCGGTGATTTGCCATGAAGGATTTTCTTCACCTCCCGCCTTGTGCGGATATTCTGGTCGATGGTTGCATAGAAGTTTTCGGTCTGGTACACCCTCGTGCGGGGACGGACGAAACGCGCCTGAATATAGTGCTGCAGAAGCACCTCAAGCGGCTGCCCATGCTGCTCATAGATGGCGAACATGAAAAAAGGCATCATGGCCGCGATCATGATCAGAGCAGCCATGCTGGAGCCCATGGTGTCCTTGGTTACAAAAAACAAAGGCACGCCGACGAGCGCGCCCAGACCGAAGCAAAAGACCTGACGCTTGGTCAGGTTAAACAGGAACTTGGTTTTGACCCTTGTCAGATCCTTGGGAACAGGCACATATGCCATGTGAATTCTCCTTTCCTGCGGCAAAGTTGTTGCTGCTGCCAACTGCGATTGACCCTCTGAAAGGGCATAGGCCGTCTTTGCGGCAGATGCTTGCCGGTCTGATTGCGGCTTCCCTGCCGCTTGGGTTTTCGTTTTCGCAGTACACTGTGCTGCTTCTGGCTTTGGCTGTCCGGTACATGGACAGCAGATGAATGATTTCTGGTGTTTTTGCTCATGGCGTTCTCCTCATGAGGCTCAATGGGCATTGAAGATGGATTTTGCGACGCTGCTGCTCTTGAACAGCGTGAAGCACAATAGCACCGTATATCCGATGCACGTCCAGAGCGCCGTGCTCACATCGCTGTCCACGCTGATATTCTGCACCAGCACTGCGTAAATGCCGACGCAAACCATGATAAGAAATGCCTGAAAGCCCAGCGCGAATAGGGAACGTAAATAGTTCTGACCCATCTGTCCCCATTCGCGATTGACCATGGTTGCCATCGGGATGGGCGCAACCGAGGTGATCATGTAGATTTCAATCATTCGTCCATAGGTGATGATGAAAATGCAGATGCTCAGCGCCCATGCGATGATGCCAATCAGCGAGGACTGGAACCACAGGCCAAACAGCGGCCCGATCTCCATATCCATGAGCCGGGCTTCAATATCGTCCATCAGTCCGCTGACGTTCATGGCGGTGTCTCCGATAATCACGCCCGCCGCCTGATTGACCACATGCTGCGCTACGTCAAATACGCCCATGACGATGTTCCAGGTGTTCGTCACGATGAGCACCGCGGCGAAGGTCTTGAATATCCACTTGAAGAAGATGAACGTATCGAAATCGTGCATGTTGTTGCGGTCGATCAGCATCTGAATCAGTTCCAGACACATGACGAAGGTGAGGATGATACCGGCGATGGGAACCATGACATTCTCGGACAGACTTTTAATCATGCCGAAGATGCTGCCGTTCCACGCCTGCGGCGAAGCGCCCACTGTACCGGCGACATCCGCCACTTGGGAATTGATGCTGTCAAACAGCCCGGAAAGATTGCCGACCACACCGCTGACCAGCAGCTCCTTGAGCCACTCGGTAATCTTGTCCCAGATAAAATTCAAAGGCGCATCCCTCCTTTACGCCCTCCCCCGGAAATCCGGGAGAGAGCGGAAGATTGGTTAGTGTACATCAGCCGAACAGGCCGGAGAGCAGAGGGACGAGGGTCGTGCCGATCAGGGCCACGCCGCCGCCAGCCATGAGCTGTTTTATCCCCAATTAGGTGTAAAAC
>UMBT01085603.1_pt1 | contig 25673 bp, 17 predicted proteins | sample 1964001 | NCBI WGS metagenome assembly UMBT01 (sample SAMEA4835945, study PRJEB28245) | human gut metagenome | biome: gut microbiome; material: fecal sample | place: Denmark | collected 2008
TGCGCTGCGCCACCACGATCACCGTTTTGCCCGCAGCATTCTGCGCCAAGGCGCGGCGCAGCTTGGCGTCGGTCGCATAATCGAGCGCAGAAAAGCTGTCGTCAAACAGCAGCACACGGGCATCGGTAGCCAGGGCGCGCGCAATTGAAAGGCGCTGGCGTTGACCGCCTGAAACATTGGTGCCGCCTTGGCTGATTGCGGTTTGCATGCCTTCGGCCTTGGCATCGATGAACTCGGTTGCTTGCGCAATTTCAGCTGCAGACCGAATGCGCTCCTCGTCCATTGCCTCATTGGAATACGCAATGGTCGACCCTATGGTGCCCGAGAACAGGAATGCCTTTTGAGGTACGTAGCCAAGCTCTTTTCGCAGTTCATCCTGTTTTATATCGCGAACATCGACACCGCCCACGCGGACTGACCCTTCCGCCACGTCATAGAAACGCTCGACGAGCTTTATGATGCTCGATTTGCCTGACCCTGTAGGGCCGATGATGGCTGTGGTCTGACCTGGCTCAGCCGTAAAATCAATGTTTTCCAGAACGGGACTGCTGCCCCTGTTGTAGGCAAAGGTGACATGATCGAACTGGACAGTAAGGCCTTCCGCGCTCGAATCGAGTTCGCCCGCTTTCGACTGAACGGGGTCTGCAATAGAACTTTCCGTTTCCAGAACCTCGTTAACGCGACGAGCGGCAACATCGGCACGCGGCAGCATGATCGCAATCATGCCAATCATCAAGAACGACATGACGATAACCATGGAATAGGTGATGAAGGCAATCATGTCACCGGTCTGAATCGTGCCTGCATCAATATAGGTTCCGCCCACCCACACGATAAGAACCGAAACGGCATTCATGACCAACATCATCGTGGGCATCATGAATGCCATGGCCCGATTCGTGAACAGTTGCGTACGATACAGTGCCGTGCTTGCCTCGTCGAAGCGCTCTTCCTCATACTGCTGCCGATCGAATGCGCGGATAACAGATAAACCGGTTAGCATCTCGCGCGATACCAGGTTCACTCGGTCGATCAGTTTCTGCATCATCTTGAATTTCGGCATGGCAACTGCCATGAGTATTCCGATAATGATGGCGATTACCACTACCGCAAGCACAATGATCCAACTCATCGAAACGTTCGTCTGCGAAACCATGACAATACCGCCAATGGCGAGAATCGGTGAATACAGCACCATGCGCAGAAGCATCACCATCACCATTTGGATTTGCTGGATATCGTTAGTGCCACGCGTGATGAGGGAAGCCGCAGAAAAAGATTGGACCTCGGCATCCGAGAAGGAAATAACTTTCTCGAAAAGGCGCTCACGCAAACCTCGAGCGGTCTTTGCCGCCGTTCGCGACGCGATGAAACCAACCGCAATCGAGGCAATCATCATCAATGCCGCAACCCCTAGCATCTGAACTCCCAGCCGCACCAGATAGCTCATCTGCATGGCCCCCATGTCGATGCCAAGCTGCTCATATTCGGCTTTGGTTGCCATTATTGCCTGTTGCTGGATAAGAGATTCGTCAATGGATCCGAACGCCTTCTGGGCCTGGGCCATCGCCTCTTCAACCTGGGTCTTGCTAATGGCCCCCGCCCGATATGCGGCATACAGCTGAGGCAGATCGAAATCACCCGAGACACCGGGAGCACCATCGAATGCTGGCGACCCTTCTTTCTGATGACCCTTCAACGACTCTGCCATCTGGTCGGAAAAATGAACCACCACAAGAGGGAGGGCGATGGCGGAATCCAGCTCTTTACGCTGCTCCAAGCCTTGCTGATTTAGGGCAAAGTTCCCATCCGAATCCTGCTCATACGAACTGCGCAACAGCCGTTCGTCATCATCGGGCGCCAGCATACAGGCGTAGTTAAACGTATCGGAGCTCATAACGCTAGGCGAGCAATCTTCGATACCACCCTGCTGGATGCCAACATCAACCAAGTCGGACGTGTAGCGAGGAAGCGACAAATCGGCAAATGCTTGCACGATGAGAAGAACCACGATCAAAGCAACAGCGAGTTTTGATTGTTTCAAATACCCGATTATGCGCATGGAACCCCCCTCCCAGGAATATCGCATTCACGGGAAACGGGGACAAACGAATCCGACCCTTCTGCGTAATCGCAAATTTTTTCCAAGATCGCTACCAATTGATTTATGTTGTCGATGCCAACGCTTTCGACCATGTCCATAAACTGCCTGCTGCGCTCACGGCGAAGTTGCGAAGAGAGGGATTGGCCCTTTTCCGTAAGGCCTATGCAAACCGAGCGTGAATCGCCCTCGGCACGTGTGCGCACGATGAAACCCTTCCGTTCAAGGCTTCTCAGGAACTGGGATACCGCGCTGGGCGAAACGCGCAGACGGCGTGCGATGTCGGAAGGCTTGACGCTGCACTGCTTTTCATCGGCGCAAAACAAAAGCACAAGGGCATGAGCCTCCATCGGGGTAAGCCCATCCATGCTTGGAGATAACGCAGGGCGCAAACGCTTAAGCCGATGGGTCAATGCGATAATCTCGTTCTCCAACGATTGAGGGGAACGATCGCGGGCGGTTTCGTTCATAGGTGAAGCTCCTTAACCATTTAATGGCTTAATAGTTTAGATGCTTAACTAATTTCTTGAAAAAGAAAACGCCGGACACATGCGACAAACATAAATCCGGCGTTTAGTTATTCTCGGTGCGGCCAAACCGCATAGCTTGGCGAAGCGATAGGTTTCAGATTTGGCGGATAAAGACCTCGGGGCGGCGCCATGGGTTGGTGCCCCAGCGGCAACCCGACAGGTTTAGACTCCGGCGATTAAAGGGCAGCCTTGATACCCGCCATCAACTCAGCATACTCTTCGAACGCGGGTATGGTAGGGTTGTCGGCTTTGATGGAATCGGTGCTCTTGAACAGAAAGCCCGCCTTGCTAGCTTTGATCATGCCCAGATCGTTGAAACTGTCACCTGCGGCAATGGTTTCCAACCCCGCCTGATGCAACGCCTTGACGGTGGTGAGCTTTGATTGCTCACAGCGCATCTTGAAGCCTGTAACCGTGCCGTCTTCGGCCACCTCAAGTTCATTGCAGAACAGCGTAGGCCAACCGAGCTTCTTCATGAGAGGCTGGGCAAACTGGGTAAACGTGTCAGAGATGATGATTACCTGGGTAAGCTCACGCAGCTCGTCCAAGAACTCCTTTGCACCAGGCATGGGGTCGATGGAGGCAATAACATCCTGAATCTCTTTCAGCCCCAGACCATGTTCTTTGAGGATGCCGATTCGATAGTTCATGAGCTTGTCGTAGTCAGGTTCGTCGCGCGTGGTTTTCTTCAATTCGGGAATGTTGGTTGCCTCGGCAAAGGCAATCCAAATCTCAGGAACCAAAACGCCCTCAAGATCCAAGCACACTACGTTCATCGCAACCTCTTTCCATGCGCGGGTATTTTCATTTCGTTTGAAGAATACCCGAAACGCCCACTCTCGCAACGCACACTTTCGCATACGGCCAAAGCAGCACCGTCTTTACCACCCCTTCTTACAGCAATACCGCCAACTCGTAGGCTTCACGCAAGGCATCGATGGCACGACGGGCTTCCACGGCATCGCCGACCACGTGAACCGAAATGCCACGCTGTGCCAATGCTTCCGAAAGCCGATCATCAGCGACGTACCCCATAGCAAGCACCACTGAATCAAACCCGCGCAGTTCATGCAATTGGCCGGTTAGGGTATTCTCATATTCCACGCCATCAGCGTAGAAACGACAGATCTTGGCATTCGGAACCTGACACACGCCGTGTTCGGCAAAGCTGCGCATCAAAGCGCTACGGTGCTCCGCCACCATATCAGCCGCCAAATTTTCACGGTATTCCGCCACGGTAACGCTATGCCCCAATTCGGCAAGCAAATCGGCAATCTCGCAACCGACCATCCCTCCACCGGCAATCAACACGTTCTTCCCCGGATAAGCCTTTCCGGCCAAGACATCTCCCCCTCGTAGGATCGCAGGACAGTCGATGCCCTCAATGGGAAGCAGCAAAGCTCGGGCACCCGTAGCCACCACCACTTCATCGGGCTGCAGCGCAGCAATATCGTCAGGCAGCGCTTTTACGCCAAGACGCACCTCGACGCCCGCTTTTTGCGCGCGCACCACCCATGAACGAACCATATCTGCAATAGGGCCTTTGCCGGGTGGGAACGATGCCAGACGCATGTTCCCGCCCAATGCGGGCGCCTCTTCAAGCAGAATCACGTCATGTCCGCGCTCGGAACTTATGGCAGCTGCCGCCAACCCCGCAACGCCACCACCGATCACAACAATACGCTTAGTCGCAACTGCAGCTGGAACGGTTTCGCACTCATGCCCTAAACGAGGATTCACCAAACAACGTATGGGCTTACCTGCATACATGTTGGCAACGCACCCCTGCAGACAGGCGATGCATGGCATCGTATCCTCTTCGCGGCCCTCGGCGTATTTGCGGGGCATCTCGGGGTCCGCCAAGCTCTGGCGGCCGAATGCCACAAGATCGCATTTCCCCTGTTCGATCAAAAGCTCGGGCAAATACGGATCGGTAAAACGCCCCACGGAAATAACCGGAATGCTAATGCATTCTTTGATCTTCGCCACCAAATCAGCGTTGAATCCAGCGTGCACCGAGGTTGGAGCCCACATGAACTCATCTCGCAAATGAACCGCACGGGAAACATGCAACGCATCGGCGCCACATTCCTCAAGGTAACGAGCAATAACGCACGCATCGTTCACATCAATGCCGCCCGGCTCTTCGTCGGCAGCGTTGATGCGACAGAGCACCGCCACCCTATCCCCAACACGTCTTCGGATCTCTTCCAAGATCAAGCGGGGAAAGCGCATACGATTCTCGAAAGATCCGCCAAATTCGTCGACGCGTTTATTAGTTCGCGGGGAAATAAACGAACTGACCAGGTAGCCATGGGCCATATGCACTTCCACTGCGTCAACGCCCGCTCGAAGGGCGCGCTCGGCAGCATCCCCGTAACCTTGGACCAGCTCGTATACCTTTCTAGTTGGCACCTCTTCAGGCACATCGCGCCCGCATGCTGCGGGAATGGGAGATGCCGCCTGCAATGGCGCTCCTGCGTTTTTCGCATTGCCCTCCGGTCCAGCGTTTTGCAGCTGTACCGAAACCTTGGCTCCGTGCCTATGGCAGGCATCGACAACGGCACGCAGGCTGGGAATAGAATCGTCGCTATAGAGGCAAGGCTTCAAGGGGCCGCCCTTCGCGCCGCGATGCACCACCGTAGCCTCGATGGTTATCAAACCGAAGCCCCCAGCCGCTCGCGCCTCATAGTAAGCACGCGACTGGTCAGACCAACTCCCATCAGAGTTGGCGAAGTTGTTTCCCATCGGGGGAACCACAAAACGGTTTGGCACTTCCATAGCGCCGATCTTGATAGGCGAATAAAGGCAGCGGTATGGCATGGGAGCACTCCTTCGTTTACGCTCGCTAGCACGGATCAAGAAAGCATTTGGGTAGAGACAAAACTCCACGAAGGCAAGGCGGAACCTGCTGAACCTTTGTAAAATCGACAGATGCATCAGGAGACATTCGCACCCAACAACGCTTTCGTCTATCTGCGATCATAGCGGTTTTACCTGCTCGGCGAACGGCGTTCACTATACGTTTGTGATGCATTTTGCGAAAAAACGACTCCCTTTATTCCCTAGATTTGCCCGTTTGACAGATTCACGACACCAGAGAAATTCGAATCCCTAGTATTGGGACGTTCTATTTTTTGCATACGCAAGAGCAGAGTGTCCCCTATTCGAAAGAGAGAAACCTATGTTCCAAGCTGTGGTCGATCCAGTCGCAGGCAGTCTTGCCCTGTCGGCCTTGGTTGCCTGCATTCCGCTCGCGGCATTCTTCGTTATGCTGGTGGGCGTAAAGGCAAAAGCGCACGTTTCCGCGCTCGTTGCGCTGATAGTTGCGCTGGTAGTTGCAATATTCGCCTTCGGCATGCCCGCTAACCTCGCCGCCCTTTCCGGTTTGCAGGGTGCCTGCTATGGCGCATTCCCCATCGTATTCATCATCATCATGGCCGTATGGTTCTACGAGGTTACGGTTGTTTCCGGACGCTCTGAAGACCTGAAGAGCCTGTTTGACATTGTTGGCGGCGGCGATATCCGCATCCAGGCAGTCCTCGTTGCCTTCTGCTTCGGCGGCCTGCTCGAAGCACTTGCCGGCTTCGGTGCTCCTATCGCCATCACCGCAACCATGATCCTTGCCCTGGGCGTAAAGCCCGCTAAGGCGGCTCTGGCGGTCCTCATCGCGAACACCGCTCCTGTTGCCTATGGCGCAGCTGGTACCCCCATCACCACCGCAGGCAACATGGTTGCTGGCGGCGATGCCTCTGTTGCCCTCGAATCGGCACAACACGTTGCCGCTATCGTTGGTTACCAGGCACCGCTCTTCGCTCTCTTTGTTCCTTTGCTGGTTGTCCTGATCTTGGACGGCAAGAAAGGCCTGCGCGACTGCTGGATGCACGCTCTGGTTATTGGCGCTTCCTTTGCAATTACCCAGTGGTGGTGCTCCAACCACTTCGCCTACGAGCTGACCGACGTTGTAGCTTCCCTTGTTTCTCTTGGCATCAGCGTTATCTTCCTGCACTTCGTTAAGCCCAAGAATGTCAACAACGCTCGCGAGCGCTTCGGCATGGAGCCCATTGCTGAAGGCAAGGGCACCGAACTCGCTCCCGTACGCGCCTGGATGGCCCTGGTCCCCTACATCATCGTTGTAATAGTATTCGCTATCTGCAAGCTGGGCATTCCCGCACTGCTCGCAAGTACCGACATCAAGATCCCCTTCCCCGGCCTTGCAGGCAATGTCCTGAATGCCGCAGGCAAGGATCCTGGCACCACTTACAACCTGAACCTGCTCTCTAACCCCGGCACCATGCTCCTTATCGCTGGCTTGATCACTACCATCGTGTACAGCATCTTCAATGAGAAGGGCAAGTATCGCATCACCCTGGGCATGTCCGGCAAGCAGCTTGGTCAAACTTTCTGGGCAATGCGCTTCTCTTCCTTGACCATCGTTATGGTTCTGGGCCTGGCTTACGTCATGAATTTCTCGGGCATGACCATTTCCATCGGTCAGTTCCTTGCCCACACCGGCTCCCTCTTTGCGCTGCTTTCCCCTGTACTTGGCTGGGTTGGAACCGCGGTTACCGGCTCGGATACGTCTGCAAACGCCCTGTTCTCCAGCTTGCAGTATGAAGCTGCGCAGTCGAACGCTTCGCTTGCCCACGTTTCCCCCGATTTGTTCCTTGCCGCCAATACCATGGGTGGCGTTATCGGCAAGATGATCTCACCTCAGTCCTTGGCTATCGCTGCCGTTACCACCGGCGAACACGAATCGAGCCTGTTCAAGAAGGTCATCCCTTGGAGCGTCGGCATGCTGGCTGTTCTTTGTGTGCTGGTGTTCGCAGAGTCCAGCGTTCTTTCCTTCATCCTTCCGTAACGCTCGGATAAAGATCGCTTCAAAGAAGCCTCGGTTCATTGAACTGAGGCTTCTTCTTTTTTTAATTGCCGGTTAACACTCGCTCACGCAACTCAGCCTGCCTGGCAGCAAAGTCATACTGCAAATCATTGCGGAGATGACGCCCATGACATCGAGCCACCGCATCAGCAACCTCGTCAAGGCTTTCGGCATGCCTGATATCTCGATTGGTTACATGAACAACCCTTGAACCAGCAGCATCCAAAGAGGTTAGATGGCGATTTCGTTTTCGATCATCATCATTCCCCTTAAGCGCTTGGCCCCCATACCTCAGCAGCAGCCCAGCATCGGGCCAATGCAGATCAAAGGCAGCACTCTTTCCCGATAAAAACAACAGCACTTCGCTCGAGGTGGCAAATTCATGCCGAATTTCCGGCTTCCTAAGACCATACCCGCCCAATTTCCTGGGTAAGACCATCAACATGCTCAACTCCGTTTCCCTCGGCGAAGCAGAGCCGTCAAGCACATAACGAAGAGCCCATCGAGCTTTTTTGACGCTCCGATTGTTACTCTGCGACGCAACATGGGCAGTTAGCCGCGCAACGGAAGTTAGCGCCTTTCTTCTGGAATATCCTCGTGGTATCCCCGCATAGTTAGGCTGAGACATAGGTAACGAATACACCCCGCACAGCTCATAACCAAGCTTTACCAATTCAATCCCTGAAAGCTGCGCGGCCATTTCCAAAAACAGCACCTCAGGCGAAACGACACAGAGGGAAGATTCATCTGTGCTTCTATGCAGACAAATTGCGTTCATTTCACCGCCGAACACATGACAATGGCCATTTTTAATGTTTCTACGATTCCTTGGCTTGGGCACAACACAATGAAGCGGTATATGGGAAGTGCGGATTGGCAAAGCGCGATAGCATTCGACATCATTACGCGTGGGAACCGAAAGCGAAAGGAAAGACACCTTTTCGTATCCAGAAACGGGCATCATCGAAGAGCGGTACAATTCCAATGCCGTTCTATGACTTAAAACCATGCTCATACGCTGCTCCTTTTTGCAAAACGCTTATGAGTCAACGATATTGGGCAGATGAGAAAGAGATGAGAAAACGATGCGAAAAGCGTGCGAGAACAATGCGAAAATAAGGTGAATACGCAAGCATGTTTTAACGACTCAGCCTGCCACAACAGGACTGAAGCTCCACACCTCCTCGCCTGCGGAGACATGACCAAAAAAACACCGATGATGCGCGAACGTACACGGCACTTCCTTCGTCCGCAGAGATGCAATGCGCGTTCCCATCTAGGCCTCTCCGCGCTCAAAGGCAGGGACTATAGACAGACCTCAGATACCCACTGTTCACCGAACTCCCTGCGTACGAAGACCAGCACAACCCTATACCCGCAAACAGAGCTCACGGGGCACTGCCCTGTAGGGCCCAACCCAAACAAACGAGGAAGAAACCATGGATCCCTTATTCGCCCAAGAACTCTGCGAGCTGAACAATCGCTTTTACTGCACGTGGGCGAATTCGTTTTCCGATACCCGCCACAATACCTGGCCAGGATGGAATCGCTGCCTTAAGGAATCAGGGTTAACCGATCGCCCCCTTCCCCTTCTAGAGCAGCTCCATTTACTTGATGTTGCCTGCGGAAATCTTCGCTTCGAAAGACACCTTGCCCGCTCTATCCCTAATGCCATCATCGAAGTTCAAGCACTTGATGCCTGCGACGAACTGGCTCAAAACGGCATTCAGCTTCCCTCGAATGTTTTCGCTTCATTCACCCACTGCGATGTAATGGAAGAGTTGCAATCGAGCACCTTGGCCGATGCGCTCCGATTCGATACGCAAGCAGATTTGAGCGTGTCGTTCGGCTTTCTGCATCATATCCCCCTTCCTGAATGGCGTGCGACGTTCCTGAAGGCGTTGGTAAGGGCAACTAAGCCAGGTGGTTTCTCCTGTGTTTCCCTTTGGCGTTTCTTAACCGACGAAGGACTTGCCGCCAAGGCAAAAGAAAGCACCGCATCAGGAATAGCGGAGCTGGGATACCCCAAAGAGCAATTTGGCAAAGGTGATTGCCTGCTGGGCTGGAAAAACGAAAAGGGAGCCTACCGTTACTGCCATAGTTTTTCAGATGAAGAGATCAATGATCTTGTAAGCGCTGTTTCGAACGAAGCCTATTTAAAAGCGCGCTTTCAGGCAGATGGGCGCACAGGCACCCTCAACGAATACCTGGTATTACAGAGAAAGCGATAGCTGACTTATCTCGGGTTCTTCCATTCAACCTATCCACCGCCACTTCAGTTACCTTGACCGAACAAATATATAAGTGCCCAAAACACAAAAGGAGCCCGACCCTACGGCCGAGCTCCTTTGTTAAGCGCTTCTACCTTGCGGTATATGCTTAGTGCTGATCTACGGAATGATCCTCGCCAACGATAACGTGACGGTTGGGATCGTAGACCAAGCCACCATGCTCCTTACCGAAGAACATGAGGTTTGCATTGGCAGTGCCCTCGATAAATACGAGGTATCCATGCAGCATGGTGAAGATGATGAATACGAACATCATGAAGTAGTGGATGATGCGCATAGACATAGCGCCACCAACAAAAGCGGTACCTGCTGCGAAGAAGGTCCACTCAGAGGTGGGTACCCACAGGCAAAGACCCGTGTAAGCCATGATAAGGATCAGGATACCGACAGCAAAGTACGAGATCTTCTGAGGAACGCCGAGCTTTGCAGAAAGCGGATGATCCTTCTTCATGAAGAGGTAGTACTTGATCCAAGGGATAAGCTGATGCTTGTTGTCATCCTGGGGCATCCAGGTCTTGTAGTCGCGGACGCGGTTACGCGTGCCACCCGTAGGAGCAGAGGTAACCAAGAATGCAAGCACGTAACGAACGATGCAGTTGAAGAGCAGCACCAGACCGCAGAACACATGCACGCCGCGAGCAACGCCCGTAAGAGCTGCCCAGAACGGGAAGTGGATCAAGAAGCCGGAGAAAATAAGCAGGACCATGCAGCTAAGGTTGATCCAGTGAGTGATACGCATCGGCAGAGGATGCGCTTCACGGTAATGAGCCAAATGTGCCATTTACTTCACCCCCCAAGGGCTGGTAACAGTTTCAAAGTGCTTACCGGTGGAAGGCTCAGTCACATGCACGGCGCAAGCGGTGCAGGGGTCGAAGCTGTGTACCGTACGCAGAGCGTTGATAGGCATATCAACGTCGGCAACGGGGGTGCCAATAAGAGCCTGCTCCATCGGGCCCTGTACGCCTTCGGCATTGCGGGGAGCAATGTTCCAGGTAGTAGGAATGATGATCTGGTAATCGGTGATCTTGCCGTTGTTAACCTTTTCGGTGTGCAGCAGTGCGCCACGAGGTGCTTCCCAAAGGCCCATGCCTTCGCCCGTGATGGTTTCAGGGGTGCGGAAGTACTCGGAGTCGCCGCCCTTAACAGCCTCGATGAGCTCGTCGACCCATTCAACCATGCATTCAGCAATGTAGATGGGCTCGACGTTGCGAGCAGCTACGCGGCCAAGGGTGCTCTGCAGCTGAGGAATGGTAAGGCCAAGGTCAGTGCACAGACCGTCGACAGCAGGCTTAACGAATTCGTTGCCACGCAGGTAAGCAGCCAGAATACGGGAGAACGGACCAGCCTCCATGCACTTGCCGTCGTAGGAAGGTGCCTTGGACCAAGAGTAGCGATCGTTAATATCGCCGATCTCGTGACCATTTTCCTCGCGCAAGGTACCAGCCTTGTAGTACTCAGTGAACTCGGGCTCGGTGACGCCTTCGCGGGGGTTGAGGTCGGAGTCGCCCACATACCAGGAATGACCGATGTATTCCTTGATGAGGTCAGTGTCAACCTCGGAGAGCTTAAGGTTCTCATCGATAACGCCAGAAGGCAGGTAGCGATCAGCCAAAGCGAAGCTCGGACGCTCGAAAACGCCCCAAGCAACGTAACGGCCACAGCCCTTACCGAAGGAAAGAGCTTCCTTGTAATAAGGAGCGATAGCCTTGGTGTCGGGGATGATGGTTGCCTTGATCCAGTCACGCAGTTCATGAACGAGAGACCACAGATCGTCGAGCTTTTCTTCCGTAGGAACGAAAGAGGTACCGCCAGGAACAATGGTCATAACATGAGGCATCTTGCCGCCCAGCAGAGCACAGACCTCAGATGCCTTGGACTGCATGGTGAGAGCCTCAATGTAATGAGCGGTAGCGATAAGGTCGAGTTCAGCAGGAAGCTTGAACTCGGTATCGGACTGACCGTTCTTCCACCAGTTGCCAGAGAAGATGGACAGCTGACCATTTTCTGCGAACTTGGTAAGGCGCTCCTGAAGTGCCTTCAGGTCGGACTGGCAGGAAGTGCCTGCAGCCTCTACCAGGTCGTAGGCGCTGCCTACGTTTGCCTTCAGAGCGTTCAGGGGGTTTACGTAGTCCAGAGCAGCCAAGGTGTAGAACCACAGGATATGGCTGTGCAGGAACTGCGCACCCTCGATGAGGTTACGGATGATACGGGCATTGTTGGAAATGGTGATACCGTATGCCTTTTCAGCAGCAATGGTTGCAGCGTGGGAGTGGGATACGGGGCAAACACCGCAGATGCGCTGCACAATGTGAGCAGCATCTTCAGGCGTGCGGTCCTTAACTACGAGCTCCATGCCGCGGAAGCAGCCGCCGGAAACCCAAGCATCGGAAACAACACCGTTTTCAACCTCCATCTCTACGCGGAGATGACCCTCAATACGGGTTACGGGATCGATTACGGAACGTGCCATAGGTTACTTGCCTCCCTTCAGAACTTCTTCGTCGTACTGGCCGATGGACTCGTTGGGATGCTTCTTATCCCACTCGCGGATAGGCTCGAAGTCTGCACCACCGTCGGTGCGGCCCATCTTCTTCATGCCAAAGCCATGGATAACGAGTGCGGCAGCCACAACGCCGGTGAGCGTCCAAGCAATTGCCTCAGGCTGAACAACCAGGCCACCGATGCGCAGATCGCGGAAGCGTGCGCGGAAGGGCGTGTTGGTTTCAACCCAGTTCTCACCAGGATCATTGGGGTTAGCCGTGCAGCAGCCGATGCAAGGGCCACCCGAAGCAACGCACCAAGAACGACGATGGTTCCAACGAACAACACCGCAGTTGGCCTTGGTCTGAGGACCACGGCAGCCCATGGGATACAGGCAGTAACCCTTGGCTTCTTCTTCGGTGCCGAATGCGTAAACGAATTCGCCATTCTCGAAGTGACCGCGACGCTCACAGTTGTCATGAATGGTCTGGTTGAAGATGACCTTAGGCTTGTTGTCGGCGGTGAGCTCAGGGAGCTTGCCAACAAGGATTGCGTCTACGAGGACAGCCTCGAGCCATTCAGGGTTAGCAGGGCAACCGGGGATGTTGATAACCGGGGTATCGATACCCTGCTTCTTCAGGTACTGCTGAACACCCAGCGCACCAGCGGAGTTGGGGTTTGCACCCATCCAGCCACCGTTTACCGCACAAGAACCAAGAGCAACAACCGCATTTGCGTTCTCTGCAGCATGGACCAAGTGGTCGGTACCGGGCTCATTGGCAACACGCAGCGCCTCGCCGTTCCAACCTTCCAGAACTGCACCTTCGTAAATGAGGATGTAGTTTCCGGCCTCGATCGTCTGTGCCTTTGCTTCTTCCATGGACCAACCTGCAGCAGCGGAAAGGGTCTCACAATAGTTAAGGGAAACCATTTCCAACACTACGGTTGCGGGATCAGGGGCATCTACCTGTGCGAACGACTCCGTACAACCAGTGCAAGAAGCGCCCTCGATCCAGATTGCGGGATACAGGCCGCCAGATTCTGCGCCGATAACGGAATCCTCGATCGCGCGAGCGACGCGAGGTGCTGCCAGCTCAGACAAGCCTGCAGCTACGGCAAGAGAGCCACAGAGCTTCATGAAGCTACGACGAGAAACACCACGTGCCTCGAGCTTGCTCAGAAACTCCGGACTAATAGCCTCTGTTACCATGTGCACACCTCCTTAAGGGTGTCTTTGTCCTACAAAACTTCTGAAGCATATTCTCGTTGATTTGCTCCTAAAAAAGACTGGTTAATTGCCGAATATCGAGTAATTCCCGCCAATGGTCAGAAAATGTTACTGCCTTATTTTCGAGTAACACATTATTTCTCCATTTTTTGCAATAAAAAATGATTCCTTGGCTGTTTTAGGTCATATCGAATAATTTGACCGTTCTATTCTTCAAAAATAGCGAGTTTAAACTGAATTTTTGCTTGGCAATTACTGGAGGCTCTTCAAAAAATGGACATATTTCATTGTTCGTCCTATCCATCTTTTGGATAGGTAGTTTATCTTTACTACCCAAAATTAATTTTTTATCCATCGGAGTTTTGGAGAAAATCCCGTCCTATAGCCATGCTGGTGCATCTTCTTTCAGTACTGGAAGTTTTTTGGGGAACAATGCCTTGCTTTTGCGCAGGCAGCATGTTTGCCTGCGACTGGACTGAGGCGAAGATCCGCATCTTCCTAGCGGCATCAACGGGCAATCGAACCCATCAACGGCATCAATGCTCCACACTGATCGCAAGAACAACACCGCCCTGTTAAGACGGCATTAAATCCAAGGGCCAGATGCATATGCATCACAGCGTTTTCTAAATAAAGCGTTATCATAGGCAAATTATCGCTATCCCAGAAAGGACGCTCTATGAGCAACGCAACCATCGCCTACCTCGGACCGCAAGGGACCTACTCCGATGAGGCTGCTCGTCTTTTTGCAAAAAAGATGGGCTGCGAAAACCCCGAATTCGTGGAGTGCCCTTCTTTTAATGAGGTTCACGAAGCGGTTGATCGCGGTCGTTGCGAATTTGGAGTTATGCCGATCGAAAACTCACTTGAAGGCGTGGTTACCGCCACGCTCGACACCTTGGCTTTCAAGGGTGGCGTGAGCATCATGGGTTCAACCGTACTCAACATCCACCACTGCCTTATGGTGAACCCGGAATCCTCCCTCGATAAAGTAACCACTATCGCCAGCCACCCGCAAGCTTTGGCACAATGCCGTCGCTGGCTCGATGCCCACTTTCCCTCCGTGCCGCGTTTGGCCGTTTCATCCACTGCGGAAGGTGCGCGCAAAGCAGCTCAGGACAAAACGGTGGCGGGAATTTCCAGCAAATTTGCAGGACAGCTGTTCGACTGCACCATTGCCGAAGAAGGCATCGAAGATCACTACGGCAACCAGACGCGCTTTGTGCTCATTGCCCGCCAAGGCCACGAACCAGTGCTCGAGAGCGACAACATGAAAACCACGCTGGCGCTTTCGTTGAACGCCGATAAGCCCGGCTCCCTGTTGATGATCCTCTCCGAGCTGAACTACGCCAATGTAAACTTGACCATGATTCAGAGCCGTCCCACCAAACAGGGACTGGGAGATTACCTCTTCTTCATCGATATCGAAGGCACGCCGGCCAATCCCGCCATCAAAACCGCGCTCGATTGCCTCCGCCTTAAGCTCCGCGAGGTTAAAGTGCTTGGATCCTATCCCGCTGAGTAAAATCCATCCCATTGCGATCAAAAAGCGCCTGCTGCCCTCAATCGGTAGCGGGCGCTTTGCTTGCAAAGCCAAGATGATTCCCTCTTCGAGGCCCTGGCGATATCCGGTGCTTCAGCAAACCCTAATCGGCAAGGTATCGAGCGTTCTCGCCTTCGCCTTCCTGAGAGAAAAATCCCTCGGCAACCAAATCATTCACGATCGAACGGACTATATCTTCTTCGGGCGCCTCCCTGCCCTGCTTCTTTTCGAAGTCGGAAAGAGCGGCAACAAGCTCACGGAAGCTTGCTTCGCGTCGAGCAAGAACGAAACGGACCAGTTCCGCCCGCTTCTGTCGCCGTGACCCCTCAAACTTCGATTGCTTCGTATGGTGCTTTGACCGGCGAGAGGGGTTGGGCATCGTTGATTTCAGGTAGTTGCCATAATCGAGCAGGGCGTAATACCAACCGCGAGGGTCTTCCGCAGAACACGTACGCCGTACCAAAGGCTCTAGTTCTTTGTCGGAAACCTTTTCGCGCCCCGGAAACAACTCATGGATGAACACCGTGCGTACGTTTGTCTCCAAGTACATAGAGGGCTTCTGGTAGGCGAACGCCATGATGCCTCCTGCCGTAGCCTTTCCGATGCCAGGAAGGGCTAGCAACTCTTCCGACGACTCGGGAAGAAGCCCGTTGAATTCACGTGAACATATTTCTGCCGTACGTTTCAATGCCAACGCACGACGGTTGTATCCCAGTCCTTGCCACATCTCCAGAACAAGTGACGTTTCAGCGCTCGCCAATGCATCCAGCGTCGGAAATAATGCCATGAAACGCTGCCAGTACTTTTCGACACGTGCAACCTGGGTTTGCTGAAGCATGATCTCGGAAACCATAACAGCATAGGGGTCGTCTACATTGCGCCAAGGCAAATCGCGATATAGGCGCGCACCTTCGTTCCATACTTTAACGACAAGGGCCTGTTCTTCGGGGCTCAACTCGTCAGAACAGGTTGAAGAAACTTGAGAAGCCATGCTATTCGGCAACCGGCGAATTTTCGCATGAAGCAAATGCCGCCTGAATAGCGGGATGGCTTGCACCCTGGGTAAAAAGTCCCTCCAAAGTAACGGAAGCAAAAAGGTGACTTATCAGCGCATTTGACGCACACCACAAGGCATTGAACGAGCAGCAATCCTTATGGACGCAAGGGTAATCGGCGCATGCGCAATCAGCTATGCTTATGCCGCCATTTACCCCTTCCAGAACATCAAGCACAGTGGTTTTTGAGGGGTCGCACGCCAGGGCAAGACCGCCTTTCACGCCACGAATGGTTTTCAGCAGGCCTGCCTTCACCAATTCGTGTTGAATGCTACGAGCAAAAGAATAGGGAATGCTCTCCTGTTCGGCCACCTCCGCGATGGAGATATACGTGTCGCCGCTACGATAAGCGGCGCGAATGATGCGACAAGCATAGTCGCAACGACGCGTAATGCTCATTAGCCGCTAACCCTCCAGCAGATCATCAAAATTGGAAGTATTCCGGCGCAGCTCTTCAACCGCCATATCCTCCATGCAGCGATACTCGGCAGAATCTAACGGCTGGAAGTTGGCCAAACGCGAAACCATCGCACCGGTCTCGACTGCGCAGAAGCGGTTTTCGGCAATGCTCTTCCGATAAGCCTCTTCAACCGCCTCACTCGCAATGGCAAGGATCTCAAAGCGAGAAAGACCACGAGAGAGCTCCACCATGCGGGTGGCATCCAAACCACGAGTAGAAGGATGTTGCGCCTGAACTTCTCGCCAAATCTCATGGCGCTCACGTGCGCTAGGAAGGTCGATATCGATGATCTGATACTGAGACCCGATGAGCCCCCAGAAAAACGGATCAATATCACTCGGCTCAGATGCGGAAATGAGAACCGTTGCCTCGGGGCTTTCAAGAGCAGTCTGGATAAGCGCTAATGCTTCGCGGGCGCCACGGGACAGCTGCATCTGGAGAAGGCTCTGCACGGGGTTCTCGGCAAGCTGGGGATCGAAGTCGGGGAGATCCCACAAATCAAAATCTTCGAGGATAACCACGGTCGGCGACTCAAAGCCGGCACGCGGCACACCAGAGATGCGTGATTTGAAATCGGCGGACGCCATTACGCACAACACCGCTTGACCTTGCGCATTCTGATCAAGGCGCATGCGTATTGCAGGAATATTCAATTCGCCAGCTGTAGCAACCATGAAGTAGTTGGAATCTTCTCGAGCAGGGCAGCGGAACAGCAAGGTGCCCAATCGGGGAATGCCGGGCAAGCCGTGGCGAGCATTGAGCATAGCGACAAATCGGGCAAACTCGGGATCACGCGAACGACCAACGCCCAGTTCTCCCATAGTTTCGACAGCATTACCAAAACCAACCAGCGATCGATAGTCGAAACGCTGCTCGGGCACTGCAGGCTCAGCTTTCGTCTCAGAAGCCTGGCCGAAAATGAGCGAAGTGAGGTCCTTCACCGCCTGCTCGCGATTGGTGTCCGCCGAAGACTGATTGGCTTCCGCTGAGCCCGAAGCGTTCTGAACAGAGCCTGCAGCAGCTTGGGCAGCTTCAGCAGGAGCCGAAGCTGATGCCTCAGCAGGAGTGCTTTTCTCAAAGCGGCACAGCATATCAGGTGCGGCTTCCATGAGATCCTGATTTACCATGTCGGCCATGCCTTCAATGGCGTCACGGTCGAAGCCGTATTCTTCGAGCTTATCGAAAGCCAAGCGCTGAAGTTCATCGGCGTGCCGAGAAACCTCATTGCTGTCCCAATAAGGCTCGAGTTTCTCAAAGATATATTCAGCAAGGGAACGTTGTTTGGTTTTGATGGCTAAATCCCATGCCTTGCTCATGCCTTCGAGCACTTCTTCGCCCGGCATGATGCTTTCGCGCAATGCGCGCTCGTAAGCAGCAAGATATAGATGGATACCGAGAACGCTATCCCCTTCCGCAACCGCGGAAGCGGCACGCTTAAGGTATGCCTGAGAAGAATTGGAGCGACTGTCCTGAAAAGGAACTTGGCCGCTTGCGGTATCTTCACTCATCCTGGTGCACCTCCTTGGCAGGTAACAATAGTTGCAAGCGCGCTAGGCCAGCCGAAGGGAGCGCGCTGATATGAGAGTTCGTTAATCGCACTTAATTCTATGCCGCCCCAATTCGGGCGGCTCGAACAAACCCATTATCCGTCAAATTCCCATAGGGTGAACGGCGAACCAGGCTCTGCTACAAAGCGTTAAGCCAACATTGCCGCAGCCGCAATACCCGCCGGAACCGCACGAACAACATGCAGGGCTCTTAATCGATTCTGCAGATACAAAAACGGGCTAACGCCAGTTCAAGATCGGCCATTCCCGATTGCGCGCAGTGCGGCGCAGGGGCCTATCGGGAGTAACCGCAAAAGGATGCTCAGCTGCAGCGAGCAGGGTTCGATCGGAATGATGGTCCCCATAAGCATGGGTTAGGACCCAGTTCCCTTTCCCGAATCGGGCATTGGCCTCACGGGTAAGAACCTCGAGTTTTTGGCTTCCTTCCACCGGCAAGCCTTCCACTTCTCGCGTATAGCAGCCATTGGAATCGATTTTCATTCGTGTGGAAAACGCCTGAGTATAACCATGTTGCGTCATTGCCTGCTGGATAAGGGGTTCAAACGTTGCCGTTACCGCCCACACCTCACGACCCGCAGCACGATGTTCCTCAATAACTTCGTTAGCCTGAGCACGGAAGAGTTTTTCCAGGTGGCTATCGTAAAAGTCACGCAAGTATTCGTCGACTTCTTCCTTTTTCTTGCCTTCAAAGGCAGAGAACACTGCACCGCGAACCCAGCTTTCATTTTGCGGCAGACGGAGCTTGTAGGCAGCAGCCCAGCAAAGAATGCGCAGAAGCGTGCCCTTGCCCAAGAGACCCTTTCGAACCAGATGGCTCACCAAAATGACTGGCGAATTACCGGATATGCAGGTACCGTCGAAGTCGAACGCGGCAATTTCAACCGGCTTCGTCTGACGAGAATCGCCCATCGCGTCTCCATCCTTCTGGTATCGATTGCGCCATTTGTCATACGCAACATAATGTCGAACTTGCTTACTATACACCATGCAAGAACCGACAAGAAACGCGACAGCATGGGGATTGAGGCTTCAGCAAAGACACACTTTTAGACCGCTCGAAAGCCAGCTCCTGAAAGCCCCGAAAAGCAAAAAGGCTTGCCTTGCGGCAAGCCTTACATGCAAAGTGGCGGGATGTACGGGACTCGAACCCGCGACCTCCGACGTGACAGGCCGGCGCTCTAACCAACTGAGCTAACACCCCATGTCTTAAGCGACTTGCGATAGTTTACTAGCAATCAAAACCGAGCACAAGACCCTATTTGAAATTATTTTCAACACATCCAATCGACTACCTAAAGACTGCAAACCCCTTTCCGTTGATTCGATAATCCTGCCCATAGTTCCCACGGACGCAACCGCTGCAAAACGCAGCAGCAATGCCAAGCTGCCGCTTTCCTTTATCCCCATTTCTCGGAATTTGCCCTGCTGTCGTCGTAGCCCCTACGCCTTTTCAAACATTTACCCTCGTTGCCGATGCTCACCTTGCGCGTTTTCCAACAAATGCGCCCCGTAGCAGTGATCCGCCCATCGCGAAAACAAAAATCTCGACTTTTTTGCATCTTTTTTGCGATTGGCAACTCCCCTCCACCCTGGCAACGCGGCAATAAGCCTCTACACAGCCATTTTCGCCGCGTTTTTGGGCAGCAATCCACGATTGGGGAGATTGCAACAACCCCTAATCGCAAAAAAGTTGCAACCAAGGAAGAATTTTTGTTTCTGAGCTCCCGAGGCGACTTCAGGATGGCGCTGTGAGCAAGGTTTGCCCAGCAGTGCTTCGAGCAGCATTGGGAATGCACTATAAATGGGTAGATTTGTAGCGGCGCTATGAGCAGCGATGAATGCGATGGGCCAGGTTCAGCACTGCATAGCGATGTCCAAAAAACAGTCCTATGGGGGTTATAGGCAAAAGGGACTATAGGACAAAGTGCGTCTGACTAGTCGATGGCATATGGGCCCAAATTAGCGCAAAACCCCTTTTGCCCATAGTCCAATTGCGCGGAGACATCATGAAACACATAGTGGTGAGATTCAAAACCGAAGAAACAAAAAAGGCCCGCCATTGGCGAACCTTTAATACGTAAGCTGGCGGGATGTACGGGACTCGAACCCGCGACCTCCGACGTGACAGGCCGGCGCTCTAACCAACTGAGCTAACACCCCATGTGCTACAGCGATAGATAGTATACAGGAACGGAATCATCGCGCAAGAACCTTTTTAAAAAAGTTTTCCCAAATTAGGAAACGGATCATTCCACGTGCAATTATGCCGTTCAGTAAAAAGATAGCCCCCTGCAATGCTCCACACGAAATAGTCAGTGTGGACTGGGAGCCAGCCAACAGAGAAACAGCGTTACAGGCGCTTGCCCTTGCTCCTATGACCTGGCTTTAAGGATTTCCATGCAACTTTAGCTGCCGACTTGGCAACGGGCGCAGCGGCATCCAGAGCAACCACGGCTGCCTTCTTCGCCTTTGGCACCACGGCGGCAACAACCGTTTTCACCGCAGGCTTGGCGGCGACAGTTTCCGCAGCTTCCGCTGCCACGGAAGTGGTTTTTCCCACCAGAGCAGCCAAGCCGGCAATATCGCCGCCGCCCTCAAAATACTCGATTGCCGCATGGCCAATAGCTTGGGTGCCCACATAGCCCATGGTTCCCTTTACCGCCCAGCCAAGCGCCGGGATGGCACCTGCAAGCTGACGGGAAACCCCACGGAATACAAAGCCCCCAGCAATAACACCAGCAATCTCCTTCACCCTATCGGCACTCAAGGGATGTCCGTAGGCAGCTGCGATCTGCAATACCATCTTTGCTTGGTTTGCGGTCATGATGGGCATGTCGGCGCCAGGAACAAAGACAACGACCCCAACACCAGCATTCTGCAGGGAGGTGGTGCGAATCGATTCATATGCCAAAGGGCGACGCACAAACGGATAGGCTATAGAGAAGGCCAGGCGCTTTTCTGAATCGGCGCGAACAATCCATGTGCCGATTTCATCTGCAAGCGTTCCGCGAAGCTCATCGCTTAGCACTTCGCCTTCGCCAAGCGAAATAAGATCTTCGTCTGGAATAGCATAGCCAGCCGCCACCGCAGCCTCATGAACCGCTTCTGCATTTTCGGCAACAACCAAAACAGGCGTTCCCTGCTCGCGGAACCCCGCTGCGATCTTCCCAACATCAGGATTCGAGCCTGCAGCAATAACCGCAATGTCGCTTGCAACGTGCGCATCGGGTGTTTGGGTAGGGAAATAGCTCACCATAACACGGGAGTTAGCAGATTCGCTATTAAAGCCCGATCGTACGAACACCTGAAACTCTGGCGTTGCCGACTCGTCGATAAGGATATTTGCAGAAACCGAGACAGAACATGCTTTATCGATATCGATTGCTGCCGTCAACAAAGCGGGAATATCAATTGGTAGTTTCATGCGATCCCCTTTCGCGTTAGCGTCCGCTATGAACCCAAACAGAGTTTATCAAACCCAGCATCACGAAGTTCACAACCATAAACGATGATCCGTAACTGATAAACGGCAACGGAATACCCGTAATAGGCATAAGGCCACAATCCATGCCGATATTCTCCAGTATCTGAAAGAGCCACATGCCCACAACGCAGATAACGATAATGGTACCGAAAAGATCGCTGGCGCCACGTGCAACGTGTACTGAGGTGACGATCAAGCCGATATAGAATGCGAGCAAAACGAGCGCGCCCACAAAACCAAACTCTTCCGCCAAGATGCAGAAAACGAAGTCGGTTGGTGCCTCGGGCAAAAAGCCCATGGACGATTGAGTTGCCTGCATAAAGCCCTTGCCCAGCAGTCCGCCGCTGCCAATAGCAATCTTTGCTTGCTGCGAATTATAGCCATCGCCCGAAGTGTCATACGTAGAGTCCGAGAACACCATCAAACGTGACTTTTGGTAGTCCTTTAAAAGTACATCGTGACCAGCGATTTGATCGGCAATGGGGTCGATAATCAAGATTGCGGCGCATAAGAGAATAATGGTAAGACCCGTGCCCACCATGAAACGCCAATCGGCACCGCCGATAATCAGCGCGAAGGCAGCAATAACCAAGTACACCAAGCCGGTGCCAAGGTCGGGCTGAGTCATTACGCAAACGAAAGGCACCGCCATGATGCCAAGTGCCTTCAGGTACTCACGCAGATCGGTAAGACGACCACCGTAGCGCGCCATAACCGAAGCAGCCAACAGCACCATGGTGATCTTCGCAAATTCACCCGGCTGAATCTGAGTGCCGATGTTGATCCAGGAGCGACCGCCGTTAACTTCTACGCCAATGCCGGGCAAATGAGGCGAAAGAAGCAAGACGACATTAATGATCAGGAACAACGTGGTATAACCGGAAAGAGCGTGGTAATCCATGCGCGTGATGAGCACAAACAGGACCATACCCACCGCAACGCCTGAAAGCTGACGAGCAAAGCTATAGTCGGCATCGGCAGATGTAGCCGAGAACTGAACGATAAGGCCATACCCAACCAGCAAAAAGGCGAACAGACAGAACGAAGGGTTCACATACTTGAACCTGCGAGGACGCGTAGCGCGAGCCACAGCGGGATCCTGCATGCGCAAAGAGCTGATCTCGTTAATTTGAGCCACCAACGCTCACCTCCGTTGCCGCAATAGTGCTCATATCTTCTTCCAATGTGCCCGCTGCAGACTGAATTGCGGCATCCATGATTTGACCTGCCAAAGGCGCAGCAACAGAACCGCCCGAGCCGCCTTCCTCGACGCACACGCACATTGCAAACTGCGGATTGTCGTAAGGGGCGTAGCAGGAGAACCATGCCATATCTTCTTTGCCGGCAACCTCGGCAGTACCAGTCTTTGCCGCTGCAGACCAAGAGTACTTATTGAACTCGGCTGAAACGGTTTCGTTTTCCGTAGCCACACCATGCAAAGCATCGCGCACGATTTTAAGATTTGCTTCTGTTACCTGCGGCGCCGTGTCTTCCACCGTGTCATAGGAGAGCACCGTATCGCCCAGCGAATTGCGCGCTTCCTTCAGCAGATGCGGACGCAAGAGCTTTCCCGTTGCAACCGCGCCATAAGCACGAACCACCTGAATGGGAGTAACCAAAACATAGCCCTGGCCGATAACCATGTTCGACATATCGCCGGGCAGCCACTGGGCTTCTTCGGGGACGTCTTTGAAATATTCCTTTTTCCATGCAGGCGTGGGAATACGACCCTCCGATTCGCCGGAAAGGTCGATCTTTGTAGCAGCCGAATAGCCAAATTCCTTAACGAAATCTTGCATGGCCTCATCACCGATGGAGGCACGGGCATCGTAGAAGCTCTTTGCGATTTCATAGAACACAACGTCGCAGGAAACGACGATGCCCTCACGCAGGCCCAGCAACCCATGACCTGACTTTTGCCAGCACTTCTGCGGGAAGCTGTCGCCAAAACCCGTCCAGGTGCCCTGACAATCCCAGACGCGAGATGTATCAGCAAATCCATAGGTTAAACCAGCCAGGCTGGTAAATGCCTTGAAGCACGATGCCGCAGGGTACGTACCTGCGATAACGCGATTCATCAACGGATAATGAGACTCCTCGGTTTGGTAAGCGTCCCACATGTCCTGGGAAATACCACCGATAAAATGCTCAGGTGCATAGGTTGGATAGTTCGAAAGCGCCACAATGCCGCCCGTATTAACATCCATTACAACGCATGATGCCGCAGTACCGGTTCCGTGACGCACCGCATCCTGAAGCACGCGATCTGCCACATGTTGAACCTTGGCATCGATGGTCAGGTACACATCGTTGCCCTTGCTCGGGGCGGTTTCTCCTACCACCTGCTGAACCACACCCGCTGCGTTTGTTACCAAAACACGTTGACCATGGTCGCCGGCAAGCAGCGAATCGTAAGTTTGCTCGATGCCGCTTTTGCCTACAGCATCACCAGACTGGATATCACGGCCCTCGGCAGCGTTCTTCAAGTCATCTTCGGAAGCGGTGCCCGTATAACCCAAGGCATGCGCCGCCATCGCCCCATAGGGATAGGTTCGCGTGGTTCGAATCTGCGTGCTGACACCGGGAAAGGCATCACGATGTTCGGAAATATACGCGATATCGCGCAGCTTCACATCGCTTGCCACCACTCGTTGGCTCTGGGCGCCCGAAGAAGAATCGAGAATACGAGAACGCACCACTTCGTAGGGAATTCCCAGAAGGGAAGAAAGGCGCAAGATCACATCGGAGTTCTTTGCAACATCCGCATCGGCAAGAACAGTTTGCACCTGGCGGTTTGCAACCATGGCAATACCATTTGCATCGTAGATAACGCCACGAGGAGCCGGCGTATTTACCGTAGTGTAGAGGTTCGCATCTGCCTCTTCGCTATAGCTGGCAGCATCAATGATCTGCAAACCAAACAGCTTAGCGGTAAGCGCACCGAAAATGCCCAATGCTATGACGCCAACCGCAGTGAAGCGATTGCGCAAGCCCTCGCCCGCAGCAACACCGCCGCCCATAGAAGGGCCGCTCGGCGCGGCGCTATGCGTGGTCTTTGGCGTTTCTGCAGCAATACCAACCGACGTTACCGAGCGTACTCGCATACGGTCGGCAGCTCTCGAGTGGGCAGAATTGGCGCGCACACGGAACACAACTGCAAGGATAACGCCCAATACAACAAGAGCGGCAAAAGTAGTAAGAATAGCGGAAAGCACGTGTTCCCCCTACCCTTAGCGGAATCGACCCGAGGTAGGAACCTGCCACGCTTCATTGGAAGCTTGAGCAAACGGCAAGCGACGCATGATGACAAAGAGCAACGCCGCGATCAATGAGTTCAGGATTGTGGCAGGAATCACGCGCTGAGCAAAGATATCAAGGATGGACCCCTGATAGCCGAGCACCAAAAGGACAACGGCAAACAGCAGTTCAAACACCAAAAGCGTTGCAGCAAGGGCAATAAGCGGCATAGCCAAAGAGGTATCGTCCAACACCTCGAACACACGCGAGAGGCAGAACACTGCAATAAGCAAAAGCAACGGCGTAAGACCTACTGGTGTATGCGTAAGGAGGTCGGCAATAAGGCCAAGCACAAACGCATAAACGTACGTGGTATCGGGTCGACGCATAATGGAGAGCACCAGAACGAACGAAACAATAAAACTTGGCACCGTAGAGAACACCGTAAGAATCGGTGCGAATACGACCTGAATTACTACGATGACAACAGAAAAGATAAGAGGAAGCATCCAATCACGCATGGGCGCTATTCACCATCCTCGGAAGAAGAGTTAGAAGAAGAATTCTTCTTGGAGTCGGAGCTAGAAGAGTCGCCCGACTTCGAAGAGCTGTCGGAGCTTGAGCTGGCATTCGCATCGCTGGTTGATTTTTTGCTCAAAAGGGCATCGGGTCCAACCGCTTGAACTACAGCGTTGGCGGCATTGGTGTCGCTAGAAGCGGCACCATCATTGCTCATGCCCAAAACAACCAGCACTTCACTGATGTTGCTAAACGATGAGTTAGGCGAAATAACAATGGTACGCGTTGCGTCGCCCT
>UMBT01028317.1_pt1 | contig 25644 bp, 25 predicted proteins | sample 1964001 | NCBI WGS metagenome assembly UMBT01 (sample SAMEA4835945, study PRJEB28245) | human gut metagenome | biome: gut microbiome; material: fecal sample | place: Denmark | collected 2008
AAAGAGCTATCTGATTTCTGTTAGAGAAGTCAGATAGCTCTTTTTGTTTTGTCTGAATTTAACCGTTCTTCAGCCGGTCTTTAAACGCCTCCACCATTGCGTCGCTGAGCTGCTGGGACGGGACTTTCACAGAAGAGCTCGAAAAACTGGGCTTTGTGCAGAGTATGTCCCGGAAGGGCGAGCCCCACGACAATGCGGTGGCGGAGAATTTCTTCAGCTGCCTTCAGTGCGAATTGGTACATCTGACCAGCTGTACGACCCGTCGGCAGGCGCAAAATTCAATTTTTCGGTACATTGAAGGATTTTACAATCCAGTGCGTCCGCATTCTTCCATTGGCTGGTTATCACCGATGGAGTATGCTCGGCAGTTGAATCAGCAAAATGTCGCATGAGCATACCGGAGCAATCCGGCGATTCATTCGACTTTTGTGTGCTTTTTCTTGTCTATTTTACCGGGAAGGGGGCAATATGGCTATTTTCAAAATACTTGCCTTTTCTTCTATGATGATGTATAATATATATATAATTATAGTACATACGAGTTGGATAATCATGACTGATATGCAACCGAAGAAAATGATCATACTTGATATTTTGGATATCCTGCGAAAGCATACCGATGAAGACCACAGACTTTCGCAGCAGCAGATACAGAATTTGATGGAATCTGAATACGGAATGAAAGTTGACCGCAAAACAGTCAGACGCAACCTTTCCAAGCTGATTGAATTTGGATTTCCTATTAAATATCGTGGCTGCGACTTTGAAAATGATGTTATTGTCCGAAACAGCAAAAACGGAGAAGAAGCGATACTGACAGACTGGTATTATGTTCATGAGTTTATGAATGGTGAGCTACGTTTGCTGATTGACAGCGTTCTGCTGACGGACGGACTGTCAAAAAAAGATCGTCTCAGCATGATTCGCCGCCTGGAAGGACTGTCAAGCAAGTATTTTCGTTCTGAAATATCTAAGATCGATATGGATATTTACGGAAAAGTTCTGAACAAGGAAATCCTGATGACTCTTGAAAATATCGGCAGCGCCATAGCGGACGGCAAGCAGATATCATTCCATTACTGCGACTGTGGACTTGACGGGAAACTGAAATTCAGGCTCGACAGCAGTGGCAAAAAGAAGCAGTATACCGTCAATCCCTATCAGGTTATCTCTCAAAACGGTCATTCTTATCTGATAGGTAACCTACCGAAGTATGATGACCTGACGCATTTTCGCATCGACCGCATCAAGGACTGTCAGGTGATTGATGTACCTGCTAAGTGATGTAGTATAATAAAACTTGACACTCAAACCTCAAAGGAATAAAATAGGAAAAGAAAAAAGGGAGGAAAAAGGGATGTCAGAAAATAAACAATATGAAAATGAGTACAAGGTGCAGGTAGTAAAGCTTGCAAAAAAGATAGGTGCGGTAAAAGCAGCGAATGAACTTCAAATTCCTGTAAATACGCTGTACGGCTGAATCAGAAAAGCAAAAAGCGGAAGTCTTGATATTGGCTGCGGAGAACGCAGCCCGGAAGAATCTCTGAATATCGCAGAAGAAAACCAGCAGCTGAAAAAGCGGATCAAAGCATTGGAAAAGGAAAACAAGCGCATAAGCGAAATGAATGCGTTTTTGGAGGATGCAGCGGCTTTTTTCGCTGCCAGCCGTCAGAAATCAGGAAAGAACAAAGATTGATGTATATTGCGATTCGGACAGATGACGGCAGAAACATCGGAAAAATCAGTTTTTACTGCAGCACGCTGCAAGTCAGCAGACAGGCGTTTTACGATTATCTTGAGCGTAAGGGAAAGCCCTGGAAGTATCAGCCACTTGCTGACGCTATGCTGAAAATTCATGATGAGGACGAAGAAAATGCTGATTATGGCAGAGTACGTATGTATCAGGCCCTTAAGTACAGAAAAGAAGTCGGCAAACTTGATGGTATCAAAATCCCGTGTGAAGCAACCGTTCGCAGCGTGATGGAGCAGATAAACCTGATTCATAAACCCAAACGAAAGCCCAACGGAATCACCAAAGCAGACCGTGAAGCCCGTAAATCAGACGATCTTCTGAAACGTGATTTCACAGCAGATGCACCTTTGAAAAAATGCGTTACAGACATTACTGAAATCAAGGCAAAAGACGGAAAGCTGTATGTTTCGGCGATTTTTGATTGCTATGACCTGATGCCGAATGGTCTTGCCATGGCAGATCATATGCGAGCTGAACTGTGCTGTGAAACACTGAAAAATGCGAGCTTGCGGTATCCTGATATTTGCGGAGCAATTATACATTCCGACCGGGGCAGCCAGTATACAAGTTCTGCGTACAGAACTGCTATTCAAAAATACGGCATTGTTCAGAGCATGAACAGTGCTGGAGGAAGATGCCATGATAACGCAAGATGCGAGAGTATATGGGCAAGAATGAAGGAGGAATTGTTTTATAACAGAGGAAGAAGATCCGAAAATTATACGATTGAAGCATTAAAAACGATGGTCTGGCGATATTTCATGAGCTACTGGAGCAACCGCAGAATCTGCTCGGCGATCGGTGGCATCCCACCAGCTGTAAAACGGCACAGGTTCTATTCTGCTTTGACTATCGCTGCTTAACTTCAAAATCCTTGCGGTTAATGTGTCAAGTGTTATTGACAATTTCATTTTGATATTGAAGATAAATTCAGTATTACTGACAAACTCAAAGAGGCATATGAAAAGGAAAACTTTTTTTGATATGTATATTATTGCTATGATTTTCCTCAAATAAGAAATCACATTGCTCACGGTAGTATGATCTCAATTTCTGAAGTAGATGCGTATGAGTTATTATCTGATATCTACTATATTATAACTCAATTAATATTGCCATTACATAGTAGAAGGATGATTGTGGAGTTTCTGAAAGAGAGCCTGCGCTTTTCCTGCGATTACAGACTCATCACCGGCATTATTACACTGGATAACCTGAAAGATGCAAATATTACTGATTTCGAACTGGAAGGCATCAACTCCTATGTGGAGCAGTATTATGTGGAGCAATATGAAGAAATGATGATAGGTGTAACAGTTCGGGAATTGTCTGATGGTCGTTGTCGCTGTTCGATGCGCACAAGCGGCAATATTTCTGCAAATGATATTTGCGCAGAACATGGCGGAGGTGGTCATTTCCACGCTGCGGTCTGTGAGCTGGACGTACCGCCAGAGGAAGCAAGGGCAATCATGGAAGAAACTTGCAGGAAGCATCTGACAGAAAGCGGCGATAAAGATGGCAAGACCGAAAATGATACTGTTTGACTACGGCGGAACGATCATGTATGAGCCCAGTTTTGAACCAGCTACATGATGGTGCTCGTTCATGTCATTTTGACTGGGTAAAACTGTTCCGTCAGGAGTGCGTGGACAACAATGTGACTTCTGTTTTCTGCGGAACAGGCAGACGTTTCGTCAAGGACGGAAAACTATATAAGCTGGAAGGAAAAATCCAGACACAGCAAGCGCGTAAATCAGGAATGAGTTTTCAGGGAAAACCGATACACTTTGACCTATATGACGATATGGGTTACCCGATCCCCGGTGATGACAGGCACAAACCGACATACCGTGAGTGCTGCAACACCTGCGGCATGTAAATGAGCTGTAACGGATGCTTTCGGTGCAGAAGTGGAAATATAGATAATCTGCATGATCATTTGACATTAGATGGAAGTCTGCCCCTTTCATATAGGTTCCTCGCGTCCTTATTATATCACAGGAACTGACCGCTTTCTATATTTTTATTATTTACCGCACTGAATATTTGCATATACGTTGTTTTCTCATTTTGCTCAGGGCTATCGAGAAAAAATGAAGGGATTATTATGAAATCACTGAAAAAACGAATGATGACGTTACTGACGTCTATGATTTTCATTGTTGGCATGATTACTGCACAGCCATTTCGGTATGCAAATCTGACTGCTTTCGCTTTACAGAGATCCGGTGATTGGATGTGGGACAGTGCAAGTGATGGTTCAGCTGTGGTTTGCGATTATTTAGGATTAGATGAAAGCGTTACAATTCCTACGCTTGTTTTTACAGGCAACAGTGCAGAAGGTAAACCAGTGACAGTGATCGGTGCTATCGGAGATTCATTTCAGCCCAACAACTCGGTTAAGACAGTAAGAATCCGGAGCAATCTTACAGGCATGATCTGTAGTCCATTCTGTATGTGGAAGGGACTAAATCAATTTACAGTCGATGATGACAGTAAGTTTTACTGTGATATAGACGGTGTGCTGTTTAACAAAGACAGGACAAAGCTAGTATGTTATCCGGCAGGCAGAAAGGGAGACTATATCATTCCTGACGGAGTGACTTCTATAAGCTACAGAGCTTTCGACGGCTGTTCTGGTCTGACTTCAATAACAATACCAGATAGCGTAACAAAGATTGAAAAAAATGCTTTTATGCACTGCTCATCATTGCAGTCAGTGTCACTTCCAGACAGTGTAATCGAAATTGAAGAAAATGCATTTAGAGGTTGTTCTGCTCTATCCACAATCAACATAGGGAGAGGTATCAAAACGCTTCAAGGTATTTTTCAGGATTGTACCTCATTGACTTCAGTGACAATTCCCGAAAATGTTGTGGCTATAGGTAGTGCTTTTGAGGGATGCAGTAATCTGATTTCAGTAAAACTTCCGAAGAATGTAACTTCACTCTCCGGTACCTTCAGCGGATGCACGAAACTGCTTTCCATAGAATTACCCGAGAGCATGACAAAAATCGGAATTAAAACATTTTACAACTGCAAAAACCTGAGTTCAGTTAGTATCCCAGCTCATGTCACTGATATACAGGATTCAGCCTTTGAAGGCTGTTCTGGTCTGACTTCAGTGACCATGCATGATGAATTGAAAATGATTGGGAGCTATGCCTTTCGTCAATGTACCAGCTTGACAGATGTCATAATTCCGAAAAATGTAAACGGTATTGGTGGTGAAGCATTTTCGCTCTGCACCAATTTAAAATCAATCACGATTCTTAGCCCAAGTTGCATCATTGCCGATGGCTACGCAACGATCAGTAATGAATATTCACACAGTCTTGTAAGGTATATTTATAACGGTGTGATCTATGGCTATGCTAATACGGGTACTCAGAAATATGCACAACAATACAGATGCAAATTTGTATCTCTGGGAAGTGATTATGAATATGAATACAGACTTAACTCCGACAAACTGAATGTAACACTTACAAGATATATTGGCTCAGATACAAAGATCGTCGTGCCAGCTTCTGTCTTAGGGCGTTCTGTTACAGCTATTGGAAGCGGAACCTTCAAAGGAAAGAAATTGATCATCTCTGTTACGATATCAGAAGGCATCACAGAAATTGAAAACTCAGCTTTCACTAGATGTAGCAAGTTATTTTATGTATCAATCCCAGGTAGCGTAAAAAGTATCGGAAACTGTGCTTTTGAAAGTTGTTCAGGACTGAATAACGTTGTTTTAACGGAGGGCCTCAAAACAATTGGTAACTTTGCTTTTTCAGGTTGTTCAGATTTGCAGGCAATAATGATACCGGAAAGCGTGACAAGCATTGGTGAAGGCGCTTTTTCCGGTTGCACAAACCTTACTATCATGGGATATACAGGTTCCGCCGCTGAGCTCTTCGCTAACGAAAACAGCATCCCGTTCAAGTCACTTGGAGAAGCTTCGACACCCCTCCTTGGTGATGTCAATATGGATGGAACATTCAATATTGCAGATGTGATCTTGCTTCAAAAATGGCTACTTGCCGTACCGGATACGCATCTAGCCAATTGGAAGGCGGCCGATTTCTATGATGATCATGTGCTGAATGTTTTTGACCTGTGCTTGATGAAACGAAAACTGATTTATGGATATGCTGACAGAGGTGATTGACAAATGAAATTAACAATGCTATTTAGTGCGATTTTGATAATATTCATGTGCCTGTCTGGGTGTCAAGTAAACAAAGTGAACAACAGCGAGTCTCAAAACACCGATATGACAGCTGAAACGATTGAAGAATCTAAGTCGGTGAAAATGAATTCAGTTGATTATAGCTCTGTTTATGATAGCTATCTGTTTGACACATTGATAGAAACATATGGTCTTTCGGCGGCTACCGCAGAAAATGCAACATCTGATAATTTGAACATACCACATAATGAGTTATTAGGAATTGTAAGTGCGTTGGTCTACGATTTTGAAAATGACGGAGCATCTGAACTGCTTGTTCTGACTCGTGAAAGTGCTGGAGATTACAGTTGTAAATGTTACTTAACTCTATATGCATACGAATCGGAAATGGTGGTCAGAGAAGACAGAATTCTGCTTGACGAATATGCGATTACTTACGGCGGCGAGCATGGAGATATATTTGAACTCAGTATTTACGGAGATACGATAGTTCAGTCACTTGAGACACGCAGATATGCGTCATACGGACCTGATGCGCTATGTAATGAATATACATTCATAGATGTGACTGACAACAAATTCTCTAAGCTTGTCTTAAAAGCTAACGCATTGCAAGTGGAAAACAAAAATTACGGTGAAATGCTCTATCATTGTGAGGAACTTTGTAGAAACAGTATGTATGGTGGCTGCGCCTATTATGCAGATAAAAATGAGATAAAAAGTGCCAACGCTTGTATCAATGACATGCTGTCTCAAAGGAACTTCGATTGGTTTGGTGGCATACAAATTGACGATAATCAGGTATTTATGCTTTCCTTCACAAAAGAACCTGATGTGAAAATCTGTGATTACGATAGGTATGAAGGATTTAAAACAACAGATTATACAGGTTTTCGCCAAAAAGCTCTTGATGCAGGTTATCTGCCAGAGATTCCTGCAGCAACAGAGATTACAGAGCCTTCTTCTGAAAAAGGAACGACTACAGAGTATTTTTATGATACATATTCCGCTGAGATGATCGTATGCAAGAAAAAAGGAGAAATCAGGGGAAACGGTGTTGAAGGATGCATCGCTGTATTTGATGAGCGGCGTGGAGACTATTCGTATACAGGAACAACATTGGAAAACAAGATGCAAGTTGTAGCTGTCCGTTGCTACATTTTGAAAGGTCATACATGGTATGACTTATATGATATTGATTACAACACTTACTACGGCTGGGTAGACGAGCAATACATTACATTTTATGATGAATCCACACAGACTGCACCATCTGTAACAACAACAATGACAACAACAATTACAACAACGGCAACCACAACAACAGCAGAGCCGATTGGTACAAGCTGGCAGGCGGCGTATCGCATTGTGATTGACAATTATAAAAATTCGGAAGAATTTGAACCGGATTATATGTGGGATCTGAGAGATATTGATGGTGATAATGTCCCAGAACTGTTTGTTTCAAAGGGGGGTGAACTTCGGGATTCCGTATCTCTGTATAGCTATGACGGACAAAAAGCAATCCCTGTTGAACGCGCAAATGGAAGAAACAGCAATCATTATGGCTCATTTGGAATTGTCGGTATTTTGTCAAATGCTATGATTAGAAGCGGATATCATGACCATGGCGTGGATTTCTATACGTTTTATCAATATGCTGATCACTCAGTTACAGAATTCGGAACATATTACAATAATGCTGATTTCGCAGAACAAGGCGGGCTTTTGCCGGATTATAAGGTGAACGGTGAATATGTAACGCCTGATTTTTATCATGCTGTTATTCCTGATTGCACAGGAATGGAGTATATAGGACGTAAATACAGCTTTGACGATGTTTTGCCATTGGAATAATATAATTGATGAAAAATGACAGAAAGGAGATATTATGATTATAAGAAAGTTTTTTTCCATAGTGATTACAGTATGTTTGAGCTTGGCAAGCATACCGCTAATACCTCATAGCATGATTGCTGAAGCGGCAACCACCACCTCTGGTACTTGTGGCGACAACCTGACATGGAATTTTTCAGATGGTGTTCTGACGATTTCTGGTGTTGGCACTATGATGGAGGGAGAATTGTACTCCGACTACCCGTGGGCAGATATTCGCCTTAGCATCACAGAGGTTGTGATTGAAGAAGGCGTCAAAAGCATTGGAAAGGATGCATTTAGGATTGCAATGGCCCTAACTTCCGTTCATCTTCCGTCGAGCGTGGAACGCATCAGTGAGAGTGCATTTGCTGATTGTGATAGGCTTATGTCCATTGCTGTTGCTACAAGCAATCCTTATTTCGCAAGCAGCAACGGAATATTATATAATAATGATAAGACTACTTTGCTGATATATCCAGGAGGCAAGAGTGAAAAATGCTACATCATTCCTGATGGTGTAACGTCAATTGGAAATTACGCATTCTATAGCTGCGACAAACTCAAAACCGTCACGATTCCTTCCAGCGTGAAGAAAATCGACGCTTATGCGTTCCGGCTCTGCGAAAGTCTGATTCAGGTCAATACTACAGACGGGCTTATTAGCATTGGCGACTATGCCTTTGCCGGATGTCGTGCTCTCAGGGCATTCAATACTCCTGGAACGGTGACGAGTATCGGGGCATATGCGTTCAGTTCATGTACCCGATTGAAAACTGTCAATCTTCCGGATAGTCTGACAAATATCGGTAAGTTTGCATTTTACAGCTGCGATGAACTTGAAAACATTCATATTCCTGAAAGTATCATAACTCTCAACGATGGCGTGTTCGGACGATGCGAAAGTCTAAGCTCCATCATCATTCCAAAAAATATCACAAACATCGGCTATTACGCTTTTGGCTATTGTCAGAAGCTTTCCTCGGTTGTGATATTCGGTGATGTGGAGAGTATCGGGGATATGGCATTTGCCGGCTGTACTAGTCTTGCCACCATTGCCATAAATGGCCCCGAAAGCGAGATTTTTGATGCTGAAAGCACAATTAACAGCAATGTTGTGATTTACGGTCACAGCGGTTCAACCGCACAGAGCTATGCGAAAAAATATGATAGACTTTTTCATGAGCTATTAAGCGGTACCTGCGGTGATAATGTGGAATGGATACTCACTCCAAACGGCACACTGACAATTGCGGGAAATGGAGCAATGAAAAATTCTCAAGCATTTTATAACTACAATGCGCCGTGGCGTGATGAATTCCTTACGAATGTCATCATTGATGATGGCGTTACAGGAATAGGCGCGTTTTCCTTTAAGGATTGCTTCGATCTGAAACAGGTTGCCATCCCTGACAGCTTGACGAGTATTGGAGGATATGCATTCTGCAACTGTGAGGCTCTCATGTCATTAAATATTCCAGCAAGTGTAGTACATATCGGTGAACTCGCCTTTGAGGATTGTAGAAGAATGGGATCTGTCGGAATAGAAAACCCCGACTGTGAGATTTTTGGTGCGAAAGATACACTGTACCCTGGTTCAGTAGTTTATGGCTACAAGAGTTCTACAGCAGAAAGCTATGCCAAAGAATATGGCAGAAAATTTGTGGAGTGCAATATCGGATCCTGTGGCGAATCGCTTACTTGGAAGTATCTGGATGGAGCGCTTACAATCTCTGGTACTGGTGAAATGACAGATTATTCCTTTATATCTTCTCCTCCGTGGAAAAAGTATCAGGACAAAATCACAAAAGTAATCATCGAAGAAGGTGTGGAAAATGTCGGCGATTGGGCATTCAGATATTTTAATAACATCAACTCTGTCATCATTCCTGATAGCATAACAAGTATTGGAACATGGGCGTTTGGAGACTGCTATCAGCTTACCTCTGTGATCCTTCCAGAAAACGTAACTAAAGTGGATATTGTTGCCTTTGAAAATTGTTGTAATCTGCAATCTGTTTCAATCTATAATCCAGATTGTGAGATTTATGGTCATCGGAATACCATTCCATCTGACATAATCTATGGTTATCAAGGCTCTACAGCGGAAAGCTATTCAAAGAATTATAGCATTTCGTTTATCCCACTTGATACTTTCCTTGTAAAAGGTGATGTCAATGCTGACGGAATATTTGATATTGCTGACGTAGTATTACTTCAAAAATGGTTGCTTGCAGTTCCTAACACGCATCTTGCCGACTGGAAGGCAGCTGACTTCTGTGAAGATGAGAAACTGGATGTATTCGATCTCTGTTTGATGAAGCGTAAGTTGATAAACGGATAAAATAACAGGCACTGTGGATGAGCAAGTGTAAGAAGTATCACATTAGCGCCCACAGCCCCTAAAATTTTATTTTTATAGCAATTGGTACATGTGATAATGATAGGGCAATTATTCTTTACGATATAATAATCACAGGAGATGAAATTAAGTGTTTATATCATTTGAAAATACACATAGATGTGACTATAAATGCATCGTCTGTGGTGAGACAACAGTTACTGAACTCTCAATCTTAAGGCAGCAAGGTGGTATCTTTATGGATTAGGAATTATAAATATCTAACTTTCCCTTGCTGTTAAATGCACCCTCTCCAATTTTCAATCAGAAACGATAGCTTTTACTCCAAACAAAAATGCACCCCCTGACCATTCAGAGGGTGCATTGTATCAAAATTGGAGTCTTTAGCCAATACAAAGCACGTAAAACTGGCGTTTGCCGGGTTTGCGTGCTTTTTTCGTTTTTCGGCAGAATGGGGCTGAGGGCACTATGCGGGCACTACGCCTGCAAAAGCATACTACAAAATACTGCAAGCCGTATGGTGCAAGCGCACTGTGCGGCTTTTTTTATGCCTGCTCTTTTGCCGGAGTATGCTTTTTCAGAATCACATCTGACACACAGTTTACCACCTGTTCCTTACCCTGCTCCAGAATGTGCTCATAAATATTCAGCGTGGTTGTAACGCTCTTATGCCCCAGCCATTTACTAATGGTTGTAATGTCAATGTTCTGCATGCACAGCACAGAGGCAAGGGTGTGCCGGAACGCATGGGGGTTGATGTGGGGCAGATTGTGCCGCTTGGAGAATGCCGCAAGCCAGCCTGTGGGGCTGTCCGGATTCATGGGGTATCCCACCTTGCCAGCCTCCTCCCGTATAAACAGGAATTCCGCCCGCTGACTGTGGAGCTCTCCGCTGCCGGTGGAAATCTGTAAGTAGCTGTTCCAGGATGCGCCATAGGTCTGCCGCAGTGTTTCCCATTCCTCCCGGTATCTGCGCAGCAGCTGTGCGGTTTCCTCCGGGATACGGATGACACGGGCGGAGGTTTCTGTTTTGGTGGTATCCTCATAAACTCCCAGCTTCCGGGAGTACAGCAGATTGTTTTCAATGCGCAGGGCGCCTGCCTGCAAGTCAACTGCTGACCATTTCAATCCCATAATTTCACCCCTGCGGCATCCGGTCACAAGCAGCAGATGGGTAATAACCTGCCATTTCAAGGGCTCCTGCTCCAGCGCATCCCGGATTCGTTCCAGCTCCTCCGGCTGAAAGTAATTGACCGGGTGGGAGCGGGCAGATTTCGGCTTGTTTACCACCTTTTCCGCCGCATTGAAGGGCACCAGCATTTCCTTTTCTGCCTGCGCTAGAATGGATGCAATCAGCCGGTGATACTCCAGTACGGTTTTTTCTGCAAGGGGCTTTGTGCTGACCTGAAAGGAGAACAGCGCCGCCTTGTCCATCTCCAGAGCCTCCGCCAGCCGTTCGGCGCACTGTGCCTGGATCCGGTTTCCTTTGCACAGGCTGGTAATGGTGGTGGGAGAAACGCCGGAGCAGGCTGCAAGCCTTTCCCGTGTCAGTTGCTTTTGCGCCATGACAGCCCGGAAGTCTGCAATCGGGGCGGCCACGCCGGAAGAGGTGCGCACGCCTGCCTGCCGGAGCTGGTTATAAAAAGCGGTCAGGTGCTGGGGGCGAAGCTCCGCCAGTTTGATATGCCCGATGCCCGCATTGATCCGTTGCAGTAAGTCCTGGTATCGTTCCAGTGTACGGCGCTTTCTGCCTGCCTGTTCCTTGCATTGCATGGCATATGCCGCATACTGGGCAAAGGTCTGTCGATTGTCTGGGGCATAGCCCTGCCTGCACTGCTCCTCAAACAGCAGCGCCTGCCGCTGCACTTCCTTTTCCGCTTGCCGTCTGGTCATGCCGGGAGCAGGCTTGAAGGTCATTTCATAGGGCTTCAGCTTGTTCCCCTCCAGGTCATACCCCCTAGAAACCCGGATCCGGTAAGAGATCACATTGCCTGCTTTGTCATGTCTGTGTACATCTGTGTACAGGTGTGTACATTGGAAAATCCGGAAATGTACACACCCGCAACCCACATAAAATAGGGCTTTGCGGCACTTTTCAACAGGAGTTGTGTACATTGTGTACATGGGGGTAGGGGGTGCGGCATGTGCCGGGCAGCTCCTTCTGCCCCACAGGGGTTCCATCCCCCTTGCACGCTTTCGTACAACTTTTTCTCTCTTGTTCCTGTCTATGATGCATCAAACAAACAGCATGCCGGAGGCGGCAACCATCCGGCATGCGGAAAGCAAGAAAAGACCCGAAAAATCTATACTTGCCCGCTCCTAGTATAGCACGCTTTTGGAGCGATGGCAATAGAGAGGAGCTTACATGAACGAAAATACATTCCCCGAAATGCTGACTATCGCCAAAGCCGCAGAGCGCTCCGGACTGTCGGAGTATGCGGTGCGAAAGTTGGCACGGAGCAGGCAGGGGCGCAGCTTCACTGTCAAGCTGGGCACCAAGTATCTGATTAACTGGGGCAGGTTCTCCGCCTTTTTCAATTGCGAGGCGCAGGAGCCTATGCCCGACCCATGCAGGCGCATTCGCCCTGTGCAGATTGAGGGGGTGGGCAGATGATTGACATTTTGCAGTATCTCCCCACCGGAGGCATGGAGAATGCTATTTCACAAAGTGCCCTTGCTGCCCTGCTCCGGGTGGATAAGCGAACCGTGCGGGCATTGGTATACCGGGCACGGTGCAAGGGGGCGGTGATCTGCTCCACGCCGGATGCAGTAAACTGTGGGTATTACCTGCCGGAATGCCCGGAGGATGCGGTTCCCTATGTGCGGTTCCAGCAAGCGCGGATCCGCAGCGCCCGCCTTGCACTTCGCAGCGCAGAGCTGTATACAGGAGGGGAGGAGGCATGAATCAGGAGCTATTCAAATCCTACGTGGATATGATCTCGGAGGGAAACGGCGCACGCTTTCTGGAAAAGATGCCGCCCCAAGCCTTGCAGAAGGAGCTGGATAATCTATGCCATGCAGCCCTGCTTGCGCCGGACGTGGAACAGGGACACACCTTTTTAGAAAAGCTGATGGAATATGCATTCCGGGAGCAGCTGCCCAAAAAGCGGCTTGCCGTCTTGCGGGTAGCCTCGAAGCGTGCAGAGAACGTATACCAGGCGGGCGGATGGCTTCCGATCGTACAGGGGCAGGAGCGGGAACAGCCTGCTCCGCTTCCGTTTCCGGAAGATGTGTTCCCGCCTATGCTGGAACTGTACGGGGACAGCGTGGCAGCCAATGTGCAGGTAGATCCGGCGATGATTAAAACTGCCATGCTTGGGGCGTGTGCCCTGACCATGCAGGGAAAGTACCAGATTACATACCCCTCCGGTAACGGGCATCGGGAGCACTTATGCCTGTACCTGGTGATCGTAGGAAATCCGGGAGAGCGGAAAAGCAGCTGTTTCAGCCTTGCATTGCTGCCGGTGACCCGATGGCAGCACAGCCAGCGGGAATACTACAACGATCTCTTGACCAAATACCGGGTCAAGCAGAAGATTGCCCAACGGGAAATAGACGGCATCGAAAAGCAGCTTGCCAGTCAGAACCTCACTGACAAGAAACGGGGTGAACTGGGGGACAAGCTGACGGCGCTGGAGTTGAGCCGCAGCCAATGCAAGCCGCCGATTTCGCCGGAGATCCTTGCCACAGATACCACAGTGGAAGCCCTGTTCAAGCTGATGGAGCGCACGGGAGAAACTGCCGGGATCTTTTCGGAGGAGGCGGATTCCCTGAAAATCGTTGCCGGACTGTACAACGGCGGCACAGTGGGAAATCTGGAGTTGTTGCTGAAAGCATATGACGGCAGCGGATGCAGCCGGATCCGGAGCAGCGACAACCAAAGCCAATACCTGCATGAGCCGGTGCTTTCTGTCTGCTTATTCTCCCAGCCTTCCTTGTATGAAGACACGTTCAACAATGCGGAAATGCGGGGGCGGGGGTTAATCGGCCGTATGGTGGTATGCTTTCCGGCACAGAAGGCCGGTACCCGGAATGTGCGGAACAAAAGCAGAATTGACCCGGAGGCGCTGCATGCGTACTGTGAATTACTGGGCACCTTTGTGGACAAGCCAAGACCGGAGCCGGGCAGTATGCCGGTGATCCAGTGGACGCCGGAGGCGGCAGAGGTGATGCTGGACTATTTGCAGGAGCTGGAAAACAGCATGCAGAAGGGCAGGACAATGGAACAAGCTACGGATTATACCAGCAAGGCAGGCGGCGTTGCCCAGCGGTTTACCGGGATCCTGCATATGCTGTGGACGCAAGACCCGCAAAAGCCGGTCACATTGGACACGGCGCAGCGGGCAATCCGGCTGCACCGGTATTATTTCCGTCAGAAGCAGGTTGCAATGGAGCAGGAGGAGACACAGGAGCAGGCGCTGGCGGCTCGGGTTATGGAAAAGGTGCTGAACATGACAAAGGGCACCTGCAAGGCGTATATATCCGAGCGGGAATTGCATCAGCGCTTAAGGCACACCAAGAACCTGGAAAAGCGCTCCGGCCTGCGGGATATGCTGGAGCTGCTGGAGGCAAGGCACCTGCTCCAGATCGTAGAGGAGCGAGGGAAAAGCGCTGTGATTTTCCTAAACCCGAATTACACCCCCTAAGGGGATGTACACAATGTACACACCTTATGTTGAAAACCCGGAAAAATCCCGAAAAACTGGTGCTAGAGGGTGTGTACATTTTCAGAAAAGCCAATGTACACACCATGTACACGCATGTACACAGGTTTTTCTCAACCCCAAAAGGTGTGTACATCTGTGTACATCCTGTGTACATCGCAAAACTCGGGAATGTACACACCCGCAACCAACGTAAAATAGGGCTTTGCAGCACTTTTCAACAGGAGTTGTGTACATTGTGTACATGGGGGTAGGGGGTGGTAAAACACCACCCATCAAAGAGGGAACAATGAAGCCCCCTGATACAGGGTGGTATGCTGTCCTGCTCCGGAGTTACTAAAAATACGAATTTATGAGAAAGGAGCAGCCAATGACAAATGAACAGCTTGCGGCATTGATCCAGGCAGGGGACGCACCGGAGCTGCTGCCCATTCTGTGGGAGCGCACCAAGCGGTATTTGTACAAGCTGGCAGGCAGGGCATACAGTGCTTATAAGGAAAGCTGTGATCGGGCAGGCATTGTAATGGATGACTTGCGGCAAGGCTGCTATGAGGCGTTTCTGCAAGCGGTAGGGGCATATAAGCCGGAAAGCGGTTTCGCCTTTCTGTCCTTTACCGCATACCCATTCAAAAACGTGCTGCATAGCATGCTAGGGATCCGTACAAGGCGCAGGGATCCTTTGAACGAATGTAGCAGCCTGGATGCTCCGGCAGACCCGGAGGGGGAAAGCACCTTCCTGGAGCTGCTGCCGGATCCGGAGGCACTGCCCATCTATACAGACCTGGAGGAGCAGGAGGACGCCGCCGCCGTGCATGCCGCTGTAGAGCGCCTGAAAAGCCCTGTACAGCGCCGTGTAATATGCTTGTGTGATTTCTCCGGCATGAGCCAGAAAGCCGCTGGGGAGGCGCTGGGCGTGTCTGGGGAGCGGGTGCGGCAGATTCGCCGGGCTGCACTGCGGGAACTGCGTAAAGATCCGGTTTTGCAGCAGCTGTATTTAGAGAATTGCCGCCACAGTGAGCAGCTGCACCTACAGCGCATAGAATTCCGCCCAGACCTGCATGCACTGTACACACCCTAGCAGAGCCGCCTGCAAGCCCCACAGCGGCGTGTGTCTGCATGGTAGTATAATTTCATGGGTAAGCACAGAGAGCCTTTACAGGGGCGCTGCGTTGGTCTGTGGGGCTTCCCAGAGAAACCTGGAGCGAGGAAGCATGCGGGGACATGTTGAACCGATTCCATAAATTGAAACTGGACAGAAAGACCCCGCCGGAGCAGGACGCTCTGACGGGGTTGTGTGTTATAGAGTGGATTGTTCCCCCAGCATATCCAGATGGCGGCGGTACCGCTTGGGAATGTTGATGCCTACCAGGTAGCCGATCTGGTGCAGAAATTCCGAGATCGTGGAAAACCCGTCCTTGTAAAAGCGCTCTATGCGCTTGTCCTTGAAGGGAATCCCCTTGTACTCCGGTGGGCATACAAATGTCCAGTCCGCCCCGTCCCGGTCAAAGACGATCCGGAAAAACTGGTCTATGTCCGTGTCCCGGAAGCCGGCTTTCATCAGTAGAATATGGTGCTCCACTCCTTCATCAATCTGGCTTAGTATTGCGGTTTCCCCATCAAAGGAAATGGCGGCAAGCATGGGCTCGTTCTGCGCCATTGCCGCATCCACCTCTTGGGGGGACGGATATTTAATCAATTGCATGGCTGTTCCTCCTCCTCGTATTCGAGAATGTCGCCAGGCTGGCAGGCGGCATCTGCACCGAGATCGACGGCAATCTGATTTTCAACTGCTCTGTTTAAAAACTTATTCAAGCTTTCGCCTTGCCGTTCAGCGTGATGCAAAATTTCGGCTTTTCTGCCTTTGGGCACCTTCATTTCCAGCCGATCATATGCCTTTTTATTGTACTTTGCGTTTGCTCTTTGCCGTGCTTCACTAACCGACAAAATGAATCCCCCTCTTGTCTTATGCCGGAACACTGTCCATATACAGCTTGTCAGGGCAGATATCGACTTCATTTCCATTCTGATCTTTCCAAGTAACTGCGCCGCATTCAATATACACCGCATTAAAAAAAACAGTGTCTTTTAGAAAAGTAAATACTGGCTTTGCCAGCAATGGGGAAATGTCCCCGATGCGCTTCTCGCCGTTATCAAATTCGAGCAGCAGCCTGTAATTGCTGAGTGGCTGAACGCTGATAACTGTTTTCATGCAAGCACCTCCTTGTATCAAAGAAAGAGCCTTATTTCAAAGGCTCGATCTTAAAAAATGGTTCACCCTCCTGTGCCAGTTTCCAGTTTGCATCCAGTTCGTCGCGGTGAATCTCAATCCATGCTTCTACAAGTTTTCTTTGTTTCTTTGGGATGCTGCCGTCCAGTAACTCACCGTCTAATGTGAAACATGCAGTATCATTGTTATAAACAGCATGGATATGAGGCGGATTGTGATCGTCGTAGTACATGCGGATCAAGATTCCGTAGAACATTGATATTGTGGGCATTTGCTCACCTTCTTTCTATGTATGATTATACACTGGAAATGTACTATCGTCAATACATAAAATGCACAATATCGATAGTACATATTTGTACAGAATATATATTGAAAATGTACTGTCGACAGTGTATAATATCAATAGTGAGACACAGAAAGGAGGTGATCCCATGAATCGGGCGGCAGAAGCGCTTTACCTGTTGATGCTGAACAGCGGAAAGCTGGACACGGCAGAAACGGAGCAGGCATTTTACAGTGCCTACGATTATATTCTGGACATGGCGGAATGTGAGGAAAACGGCGAGGAGCGGGGCAAGGTATTTGACCTGCTTGCCAATGTGGAAAACCAGGCAAGAAGGACAGCCTTTCAGCTGGGCATGCACACAGCGTTAGACCTGCTCCGGCGATAACACAAGAAGCGCCCTCCCGCAAAGCCTGACAAGACCCGGGAGAGCGCACCACAAGCGGCAGTTTCCCGCCGCCCTGCTCCAGTAGTATAGCATGGAGCGGTGAAACTGTCAAGCGTGAAAGGAGTAAAAACGATGGAAAGTATTTTACAACAGGCAAAGGCGGACTGGCTCGACCGGCAACGGCGGCAGCTGTTCTGCCTGTGCTATCTGGATGCATACAACACCAGCAAGCCCTCCGGCTTTGGGTGGAGCCATGACAAGCGGCTTGTCATATGGGGAGCTGTCCGGGACTTTATAGCATATGCCGGCGGGGAAAACTATCTGTCTCCGGCGTTTGTGCCGAGATACTTATACAGCGGCGTTTTAGAATGGTTCGTAATGCATGGCACATTCCCGGAAAATCTGACCGCAACCAGATTGCAGCATAGGGTTCAAAGGAATCTTCCGGGAAACTGGCAGAAGAATGTTCACCAGCTTGCACAGGAGGAGCTTCTTATTCTTTACAGCTTTGTTGCGGAGAACGGGGAAAGGCTCTATACGGAGCAGGAGCAGGACGAAGCGGCGGAGAAACTCCGGGAGCTGTTGACACTGTACGAGGGAGGCGCTGCACAATGAGAGATCCGGAAATGATGGTAACGCCACAGGAGGCACGAAAGCTGTTTGAAGAAAGTACGCTGTTTGACATGCAGCAAGCCTATTTGCTGCATGAGGCATACCGGCGACAGTATACCGATGAATCCGGTAATCAGGAATGGGAAGACACCCGGCTGCTTTCCTTCCTGTACTACATAGGGCGGATACAAGGCATCCGGGAAGAACGGTACCGCCGGAGGAAAGCCCACAGTATGCGGGGCAGGGGATCCGCTCAAAATTGAGCAATAGTACTGCAAAGCCGTCCGGCGTAATCCGGGCGGCTTTTGTGACCTCGGGGTCACAAATCTGTGGGCAATTTAGCGGCGATGTCAATTGCTTCTCTCCGGTGACGGGTTGTGACGGGTTGTGACGGGTTTGCAGGGTTTTCTATATACTATATATTTTTTTCTTCTGAAATTTTCATATGATAGAATAGAAAAAACCCGTCAACCCGTCACAACCCGTCACACTCATGCACCAGCATGACAGAGGGTTCAGAGGGTTAAGAGGGTTTTCTATATACTATATATATTTTTTCTTCTGAATTTTTTATGATATTTTCTTCTTGCAATGTCTCAAAAATGCGGTCAATTACTCCGCTTTTACACCAGCGATTAAATCTGACATAAATTGTGTGCCAATTTCCGTATTCGTTCGGCAATGCCCTCCATTTACAGCCGTTTTCGATTATATACAGTAATGCACACAAAAAATCATAATTTGATACTTCTGGCTTTCTGCGAGGTGTGGGCATCAAATGCTCTATTTTCGCAAATTGTTTTTCTGTTAATCTCATGTGTTCATTATATCATATTTATTGTCAAATTGCAATAGTTTTATGTGAACAGGCTCTAATAAGCACAATCACAAACGCGCACTCGCTCTCACTGCCAGAAAGTTGGTCAGGTTAGTCTATACACTGCTGAAGACTAACCGCCTGTATGTCCCGCCGGAGGAGTATTGATCCGGCACCTCCAGCCCGTCGAAAAATTTTTTCGGCGCAGGCTTTAGTAGGAGATACCCTTTTTGTCTCTTCTTAGTCAAAATGTATGGGTTTCTTACTTGTTTTTCTGCTTTTTGCCTATTGACATTTTACCGTAGGACTCTTTCCAGGATGCTGACGGCTTCGATTCCAACGGTCCGGTTATCTTCAACGGCGGCTACTACTTCGGAAACGGCGGCAATTCCTTCGACTGCGGCGACGGCTACTCCATTACTTACAACGGCGGCTATGCGTTCGGCGGTCTCGGCATGAACGGCGGCAGCGGCTACAATATGTCCACGCAGATGGTCTTTACCAGCAGCGACGGCACGGTTCTTGCAACCAGTATGTCGGGCGGCAATATGACCTACGCATACGGCGATTCCAAAGTGCTGGCTTATTCCGGTGCGGAAGTAACCGGCGGCGAGAATATTTCGACGCTTGGTCAGCCGGCAGTCTACATCTCCGGTACTGCTTCCGGCGGTACTGCCAAGACGCTCGGACAGGGCGGCAGTACCGGCGGCAATCAGCCCGGCGGCCCCGGCGGTTGGGGCTGATCTACAGTTAATGTTCCCCCTGAACATAAAAACCTCTCCCAACTCCTGAAACTTAAACAAAAGCATCTCCGACCCCCTTCCGGAGATGCTTTTGTTTTTTATGGAATGCTTTAGGGATTAGCTCGATTCTGATATCAGCATGACATGATCGTAACACTTTTGTGGATTATCTTGCGCTCGTACATACAGCATGACACCATATATCAATAAAAATTACAAAAAAACATTGTTTTTTAATCGAACCTTTGTTATAAAGGTATAAACCGAACTTTACAGATCGGTCTTTCAGATAAAAACAGATGCGATTTGTATAGACAGACTGCAAAAACATTCATTTTTATTTTAGGGGAACCATAAGGGGGTACTCACATGAAAAAAAGAAAACTCACCGCAGCGATGCTGTCCGTGGCGATGCTCGCCGGCAGTATCACGCAGCTTCCGGCTGCAACGACGGCTTCAGCCGCCGACATCGCGATCGAGGACTTCTCGCTCGCAGACCTCACGATGACCGATGCCTACACGGTCAACGCATTCTCAAAAGAGGTCGAATATCTGCTGTCGTTCGATACCGACCGGCTGCTCTGCGGTTTCCGCGAAAATGCGAAGCTCGATACTAAAGGCGCAAAGCGCTACGCCGGCTGGGAAAATACCCTGATCGCCGGTCACAGCGTCGGACATTATCTCACGGCGGTTGCGCAGGCATATCAGAATCCCACACTGACTGCCGCACAGCGCAGTGCGCTTGAGGGCAAGATCAAGGCGCTGCTGGACGGGATGCGTGTCTGTCAGCAGAATTCCAAGGGAAAACCCGGATTTCTCTGGGCCGGACAGATCAAAAATGCCAACAATGTCGAAGTGCAGTTTGATCTTGTCGAACAGGGCAAGACCAATATCATCAATGAGTCGTGGGTACCGTGGTATACGATGCACAAGATCGTTCAGGGTCTTGTCGATGTATACAATGCGACCGGCAATGAGACCGCGAAAACAATCGCGTCCGACCTCGGCGACTGGACATACAACCGTGCGTCGAAATGGAGCGCGCAGACGCATAATACTGTGCTTTCGATCGAGTACGGCGGCATGAACGACTGCCTCTATGAGCTCTATGAGATCACCGGAAAGGATACGCACGCGGTCGCAGCGCACTATTTCGATGAGACCAATCTGCATGAAGCCGTTCTGAAAGGCGGCAGAAATGTGCTGACCAATAAACACGCAAATACGACGATCCCGAAGTTTATCGGCGCACTCAAACGCTATATCGTCCTCGACGGAAAGACCGTCAACGGTGAAAAGATCGACGCCTCGCGCTATCTGGAATATGCAGAAGCGTTCTGGGATATGGTCACGACACACCATACCTATATCACCGGCGGAAACAGTGAATGGGAGCACTTCGGTGAGGATGACATCCTCGATAAGGAGCGCACCAACTGCAACTGTGAGACCTGCAACTCCTACAATATGCTGAAACTCAGCCGCGAGCTCTTTAAGATCACCGGCGACCGCAAATACATGGATTTCTATGAGGGCACATATTACAACTCGATTCTTTCCTCGCAGAATCCGGAGAGCGGCATGACGACCTATTTCCAGCCGATGGCGACCGGCTATTTCAAGGTGTATTCCTCGCCGTATGACAGCTTCTGGTGCTGCACCGGCAGCGGTATGGAGAGCTTCACAAAGCTTGGCGATACGATGTATATGCACAGCGGCAATACGCTCTATGTCAATATGTATCAGAGCTCTGTCCTGAACTGGGAAGATCAGAAGGTCAAGATCACGCAGGACAGCAATATCCCCGAGAGCGATACCGCGAAATTCACGATCGACGGCAGCGGCTCGCTCGATTTCCGCTTCCGCATCCCTTCGTGGAAAGCGGGCAAAATGACCATCGCTGTCAACGGCACAAAATATACCTATAAGACTGTCAATGACTATGCGCAAGTGACCGGCGACTTCAAGACCGGCGATGTGATCTCCGTGACGATCCCCGCAGAGGTCGTCGCATATAATCTGCCGGATAACAAGGCTGTTTATGGCTTTAAGTACGGTCCGGTCGTGCTGAGTGCAGAGCTCGGTACGGAGAACATGGAAAAGAGCTCGACCGGTATGTGGGTCACGATCCCGAAAGACCCGATCGGTTCCTCGCAGAATATCACGATCTCCAAGGAGGGACAGTCTGTGACTTCGTTCATGGCGGAGATCAACGATCATCTCGTAAAAGACAAGAATTCGCTCAAATTCACGCTGAATGATACCAGCCAGAAGCTGACCTTTACCCCGCATTATCAGCAGTATCAGCAGCGCTACGGCATCTACTGGAAGTTCCTCTCGAACGGCACAGTCATTGAGGAAAAGCCGCCGCGTGCAAAGGTTTCCGTCAGCGATACCGTTCAGCCGGGCTACGGTCAGTATGAGGGCGACGATCTGCACGCAATGGTGGAGATCAATTCCGTCGGCGTGACCAATGACAGCACTTACCGCTATGCAAAGGCGGGCGGCTCGTTCAAGTATCAGATGGCAGTCGATCCGGATGCGCCGATGACCGTTTTGCAGGTGACATTCCGCAAAGAGGATAACGGCAAGCCCATCGTCATCACGGCAGGCAACAGCATTCTGTTTGACGGCGTGCTGAATTACGAGGGCAAAGGCGATACCTACAATGTCAAGCTGCTCATCCCGCAGGATGTGATCGAGGCATCGCTGAAAACCGTTCAGGCAAATGATACAGAATACTCCGTCATTGATATCGGATTCTCCGGCAAGGACGGCAAGGATTCTGCAAGAGTGTGTGACTTTATCTATATGAATGCGGTGAAGCCGGTCTATGAATTTGACAGCTCGGTTGCATATTTCGTGGACTGCGGCGATCAGGATACGACCACCGCGACCGGCAGCGACAAATTCGGTCTGTATAACTGCCTGACCGAACAGCTTTACGGCGCAGATGAGGTCACGGGTGCAGAGTGGGGTCTGATTGACGACGCGACCGATCAGTATAACGGTTCATCCAAGGGCGGCGGTCTCTATACCGCGAATACATGGTGCAATGAATCCGCCCCTGCTGACGGCGCGGATAAGTCCAGCAGTTTCCGCTATACCAAGAACCAGTACGAGAACAATATCGATCGCCATATCGACTATGCATTCTCGCTGCCGAACGGCAAATATACCGTTGAAATGGCATTTGCCGATCCGTGGAACTGTTCAAAGAATCCGACAGTCTATGCAAACTACGGCAAGGACGATCAGACGGTCGTTGCAAAGAACTGCGCGACCGACGGTACAGCCGTCAAAGGCAGTGTGACCGTGACCGACGGTAAGCTGACGCTGAATTTCCGTTCTGAGGACAAGGCGATCAATGTGTCTTATATCAAGATCAGCTTCGACGGCAAAACCACTCTGCCGGCTGCATCGCTGAAAGGCGATGTCAATCAGGACGGCAAGATTGATGCAAAGGATGCCGCGGCTCTGCGCGATTATTTGCTGATAAAGACCAAGACGCTTGCAGCGCCCGCGAATGCCGATATCAATGGTGACGGCAAGCTCAATGCAGTCGATCTGGCACTCTTGAAGCGCCTCGCAAAATAAGAAACCGAATAGGACAAACTGCCCTCACGTGATCGGAATGAGGGCGGTTTTTTTCAGGTTGACTGGTCACTACTTAACAGATTGTACGGATTAATTAGTTGATATTCGCGTTTTCTGCTTATTTTATTCATTTTTTGTATTGAACTTTTAGGTGAGTATGCTAAAATAGAAAATGGAGGATCGTGCATATCATGTACGGTCAGGGTAGTGCGGCGGATGTCCCCTTCATTCGCAGTACACAAAAGAAATAGGGAAAGGCGGTACCTTATGCAGAAAAATTTACGAATTCTCACCATTTGCGCAGCAATTACCGTTTCGCTGTGCGCCGCGATCAGTCCGTCACAGTTTCCGCTTGTGCAGACAAATGAAAGCGTAGCCGCACAAAGCATGCTATTTTACCCGAACTGATTATCGTGCTATTGTGCTGTGTAATACGGACAATAACAGTAACGGACATCATGCCGATGCTGATTATTTTCGCTATTATGAAAGCCCTGTATTGCCGGAAGAATCAAATTTCCATCCGGCATAATCCTCAACTTCCTATGGCATGCTTAATGATTGAATTTGCAGCGGTGATATCGTTGTACGCTGGGTATTCAAATGCCAAGTCTATATGGAAAACGCTACTAATTTCTGTGGCGGCATTGACCTGTGGATTTATAGCCGTTCACCATTTCAGAAAGATTCATATTAATTATTCGCTTACATTCAGCTATATTGTTCTGACTACAGTTTCTGTTGTTGGATGTATCATCTTCCGACTTTTTGCCGATTATGAGTCAACAAAGACCTACAACTGGGTAAATGTCGGATCAGTCACACTTCAATTTTCAGAATTACTCAAACCATTTATGGTAACTGCGTTTGCTATTGCTTGTAGCAATTTCCGAAAACATCCAAGGGCGTTTCTGTATTACTACGGATATCAGATAATTAATGTAATCCTGCTGGGGCTTCTACAAGAGTATGGCACCGCCATGGAACTCATTTTTATGACCTGCATTTCCGCAATGCTTGTACTACCGTTTCCCATGCATTTGAAACCGTTCAAACAACATCTTATGCGGAGTACTTTTCCAGCAATCGTACTGACACTTTTATGTATCCTTTTGAAGTTCAGTAAAAGAATGCTGGCAATGGCGGATGCTTCTGCAGATGAGCGAACCATTTTAGGACATACAGTTCATTTTTGGGATATCCGCCTTAATTCAACTGGTGAGGAAACGCTCAAGGCTGCAGAATCTATGCACAATTCGCCATTGGTCAGTGCCAATATGACGAGCTTTCAGAGTTTTCGCACAATGAAACCGTCAGTCATAACAGATTATGTTTTTGCTCTAATGGTAGAAAACTTCGGTTGGCTGATTCCGTCACTCTTGATTGCTTTTTTCTCATTCGTCATGATCAGCATCACAGTGAAACATAGGCGTAAAGCCGCTGAAGGTGGATTTTCTGATGCGATGGCTCTTGGAACTGCAATTCTGCTTCTGGTTCAGGCCGCCATTCATATTTTAGGACCATTTCGCATCCTCCCGTTCTCAGGGATTACTCTGCCCTTCCTAAGCATTGGCTTGAATAGTTTGATTGTATGCTTGCTTTTACTGACAACGACAGAAGATTCCCCTGATATCTCTATTACTAAATCCGATACGGATATTGAAACAAGCTATTTCAAACAAGTATCCATTTCAAACGACAGCGAAGATGAAGATATAATGTTCGCTGTGAATGACGATTTTGAATGTAACCGTCAACCAGACCAGCGGGCAAAAAAATGAGCCGAGATCAACCTCGGCTCAAATCCCGCATTTGGTTCATCACAATGAATTACTGTGAGCTGCTGTGAATTACTGTGCGTGAAATACTGCCAGTTACTATGAAATACTGTGGATGAGAAGCTGTTACTCAACAACAGCCTCGTTTTCAACAATCTGATGATATGTTCTGTGGCAGGTTTCAGGCAGAGTAGCACTCCACGGCATGATGCTGTCAAGCTGTTCGTCTGAAGGTGTTTTGCCCCACGAAGGAAGAACCAGCATCAGATAGGAGAGATAACCAAACACATTCAGTTCGTTTCGCTTGGCTGTTTCGATCACTGCCCCCATACCCGATTTGATAGACAAAAAAGAATGTGATAA
>UMBT01033260.1_pt1 | contig 24929 bp, 18 predicted proteins | sample 1964001 | NCBI WGS metagenome assembly UMBT01 (sample SAMEA4835945, study PRJEB28245) | human gut metagenome | biome: gut microbiome; material: fecal sample | place: Denmark | collected 2008
GCGTGCTATGTATCTGGCAGATTCCAATGTGCCAGAGAGCGTTTACGACAACTTGTTAAGTGCTGTTCACGAGGCACTTCCTATGATGTACCGCTACGTTGCTGTTAGAAAGAAAGTGCTTGGCGTAGACAAGCTTCACATGTATGATGTTTACACACCAATCGTTGCCGCACAGAATCAGACATACGAGTTTGAGCAGGCAAAGCAGATGGTGCTTGAGGCATTAAAGCCGATGGGAGAGGATTATCTTTCTCATGCGCGTGAGGGTCTTGAAAACCGCTGGATTGATATTTATCCAAACAAGGGAAAGAAAGGCGGCGCATACTCTTGGGGTTGCTACGACTCACAGCCATTCATACTGTTAAACTACACAAAAAATCTTGACAGCGTATTTACACTGATTCATGAGATGGGTCATTCCATTCATTCCTACTATTCAAGAACTGCACAGGATTACGCATACTCTGATTACAAGATCTTTGTTGCGGAGGTCGCTTCTACATGCAATGAATGCTTATTGATGCATGATCTTTTGGAAAAGACAACAGATAAGGAGCAGAGAAAATATCTGTTAAATCATTATCTGGACAGCTTTAAGGGAACATTGTTCCGTCAGACGATGTTTGCTGAGTTTGAGAAGACTGCACATGATTACTGTGCACAGGGAAAGCCTCTGACAGCAGAAGCATTAAGTCAGATGTATCTGGAATTAAATCAGAAGTATTTTGGACCAGATATGGAAAAGGATGAGGAGATTGCATACGAGTGGATGCGTATTCCTCATTTCTACACACCATTCTACGTATATCAGTATGCAACAGGATACTCCGCAGCAGTTGCGTTGTCTGCAAAGATCTTAAAGGAAGGAAAGCCGGCAGTAGATGCCTACATGAGCTTCTTAAAGGGCGGTGAGAGCAAAGATCCGATTGATCTTTTAAAGATGGCTGGTGTAGATATGACAACAGAAAAGCCGGTAGCCGATGCACTGGCATTATTTGGAGAGTTAGTAACGGAGTTGGAAACACTTGTCTGAAAGGCTGGTGAAACATGACACAATACGAAGCAATAGGCAGACGCCATTCCGTCAGGCGTTTTCAGATGACGGCAATTGATCCGCATATTATGAAGCAGATTAATTGCTTTATTCAGACACTTGCACCGCTGCATCCGCAGGCAGCGTACAGGATCGCCGTTGTGGAGGCATACAATACACAAAAGCATGTTTTTAAAGGCATGTTTTTGGTGCAGGCACCATATTATCTGGTGCTTTCAGCAAAGGATCATCCATTTGCGGCAGTCAATGCCGGATATGTGATGGAGCAGCTGGTTTTATATCTGGTATCAAAGGGCTTTGCTACATGTTATCTTGGAGATGCAAAGTCAAAGCCGGATCTTGACCAGTATCAGCCGATGATTGTTGTGGCATTTGGAAAGGCGGCGGCCACGGCAGTAAAAAAGCCGGCTAGCCGCAAGAAGTTAACAGAGCTTGTGAATCAGCCGCCGGTAGCGCAGCAAAATGTCCGAAAGATTATCGAGGCAGCAAGGATTGCGCCATCTGCATTCAATCTCCAGCCTTGGCGTTTTATGCCGCAGGATGGAAAAATTCATATCTTTATGAAAAAAGAAAGTCTTATGCAGACAAAGCGAATGAAAGAGCTGACGCTTCTTGACATGGGTATTGCTATGTGTCATATGGCGCTTGCGGCAGAAGAACTTTGGCTTGATTGGCGTCTGTCAAGAGAAGATACGTCAAAGGAGCCGATATGGAAGGGCTGCCAATATGTGGCAACACTTTACTATGAGATAAAAAGCTTTTGATTTTGTTTGTTCATAAAATTTTCGCACCGCGCATAAAGTATGTTAGAAAATGCAAAGCGGTGGGTGAATCCTATAAACACAAGTAATAAAGCAAAGAAAATAAGACGAAGCATGATGGCAGGACTGGCAACATTTGCTGTGGCAGTCCTGCTGTTTGCACAGATCGTGTTGTCTGCGGATGAAGCAAAAATGCCAGCGCAGGAATCACTCTATGCCAGATCAGCTGCATTAATTGATGGAGATACTGGCAGACTGCTTTACGGTAAGGAGGAAGATGTGATCCTGCCTATGGCAAGCACGACAAAGATTATGACATGTATTCTTGTGCTTGAGATGATGGAGCCAGAAGAAATATGCACAGCATCTGCCTACGCTGCCTCACAGCCGCAGGTGCATCTTGGCGTGCAAAAAGGCAGGTCATTTCGCTGCGAGGATCTCTTATATTCATTGATGTTAGAAAGCCATAACGATACGGCTGTTATCTTAGCAGAGGCAGCTGCAGGAAGTGTAGAGGGCTTTGCTACATGGATGAATAAAAAGGCAAAAGAGATTGGGCTTAGCCAGACACATTTTGTAACACCAAACGGGTTAGATAATGAGGCACATTATACAACGGCAAGAGAGCTTGCGCTTCTTCTTCGCTATTGCATTCGTACCTCGCCAAAAAGCAAAGAATTTTTAAAGATCACGCGTACAGCGCAGTATGAATTTACCGATACGACAGGGAAGTATTCATTTTCAGTGTATAATCATAACGCATTTTTGCAGATGATGGACGGTGCACTGACAGGGAAGACAGGATTTACAGGAAAAGCAGGGTATTGTTATGTCGGTGCCCTAGAAAGAGATGGGCGTCTTTATATAGTATCGCTTCTTGCATGCGGTTGGCCGGGAAATAAAAGCTATAAATGGGCTGATACAAAAAAGCTTATGAACTATGGGCTGTCAGCTTATGAAACCAAAAAGCTTGAGACACCGGCAGTACCCAAAATGAGCGCATCAGTTATTGATGGTGTATATGACTGGACTAAGCAGACAAAGTCACAGGTAAAGTTAATCTGTCCCGATGCACCAGATAAATATCAGGTGCTTGCAAAAGATGGAGAGAAAATTGAAATTCAAATCAGAGCCAGAAAAGAGCTTGCATCGCCCGTATTAGAAGATGAAGTTTGCGGTGAAGTCTCCTTTTGGCTTAGTGAGGTATGTTTAGGTACATATCCAATTTATCCGGAACAGGCAGTAGACAAACGCGCATTTGTCTGGTATATTATGCGTGTACTTTCTTTACTGCTGTAATTTGTAGAAAAATCAGGCGGTATAAGGTGAGTAGATTAAACAGAGAAAAAAAGTTGATGGTTGTATTTCCTACAACGACAGATGCCATGCATATGCAGCAGGCAGCCAAAAAGTATAAGCTTCCAGGTCGCATGATACCGCTTCCGGGCGGACTAGAGGCTGGATGTGGGCTTGCATGGTGCACATTGCCAGAACAAAAAAATATGCTTGAGGCATTGACAGAAGAGCTTGGAATTAACACACAAGGTTTTTTTGAAAAGGAATGGTGAAAGGAACAATGATGAGAAATTGGAAATTGAGAAGCAGTGTAATTGTACTTGCAGCAGTAATGATGGCTTCGTCAGGCTGCGGCAAAAAAAATAATGATACAGCAAGTCTTCCGCAGCTGCCAAGCCAGACACAAACACAAGAGCAGACACAAGAACAAACAATTGAGCAGACTATACCTGTAACGACAGAGGAAGAAGCAATTCCAGTTCCGGTAGCGCCAGGAGAAGTGAATGTATCGTCATCTTCGTCAGCAAGCGCGTCAAGCTTGGCAGCTACATCGTCACAGGCTGTACAGGCAGAAGATGGCTACGAGCCGCGAGATGAAGAAGTTTATGCGACACAAAAGGTTAATATTCGCGAGGCAGCTTCAACAGATGCAGCAAAGGCAGGATCTCTTGAGGCGGGTGCATCCATTCACAGAATAGGCTACACTGCAGAGTGGAGTAAGGTAGAATATAACGGTACAACATGTTACATTGCAAGTGAATATCTTTCAGATAAGGCACCAGAAACTGTAAATCAGCAGGTACAGGCACCAAGCGCAGCTACAGAGCTTTGGAGTGGTGATTTAAGTACACTCAGTACGAATGAGTTCAGCGGAATTGCAGATTACAAGGATCGCGATGCGTTAAATGTTCCGAATGGATGCTATTATTTAAATAAGCTGTATGGAAAGTATAATGCAAAGTTTATTGAAGATACATCAAAGAAAGTAATTTATCTTACTATGGACGAGGGATATGAGGCAGGCTTTACACCTCAGATTCTTCAGACACTTCGCGAGAAGAACGTAAAAGCAACCTTCTTTGTCACAAAAGAATTTTATGACAGCAATCCAGAGTACATTAAACAGATGATTGATGACGGTCACACTGTAGGAAATCACACCTGCAACCACAAGAATATGCCATCGCTTTCACTTGAGGAGCAGACAAACGAGATCATGGTTCTTCACAACCTGGTTAAAGACAACTTTGGTTACGAGATGAAGCTGTTTAGATTCCCAGAGGGTTCTACAAGTGAGCAGTCATTAGGTCTTGTAGAAAGCCTCGGCTACCAGAGCGTATTCTGGAGCTTCCACTATTTAGATTACAACTCCGATGCTCAGAAAGATCCGGCAGAGACATTGCAGCTTTGCATGGACAGCATTCATCCTGGTGCAATCTATCTGCTTCATGCAAAGTCAGCGACAAACACACAGATCCTTGGAGAATGGATCGATGCAGTGCGCGCCGCAGGCTATGAATTTGGAGGTGGACTGCCGACTACGTGGTAACCATAAAAAAATCCCCTGATAGAGGAGAAATCCTCTACCGGGGGATTTTTTGTGCGTTTAAAATTTGAGTGATCTTACTTACTTCTCTGCGCGAAGGAATGCCTCGTATCCGCGGCATGTCTCGTAAACGTCGATCTTACTTACAACTTCCCACGGTGCGTGCATGTTAAGAACCGGAACGCCACAGTCGATAACTTCCATGTTCAGGTTTGCAAGGATATAAGCGATAGTTCCGCCGCCTCCCTGGTCAACCTTTCCAAGCTCGCTAGTCTGGAAGAATACGCCTGCATCGTCCATTACCTTTCTAAGGTAAGCGATATACTCTGCATTAGCATCATTGCAGCCGCTCTTTCCGCGAGCACCGGTATACTTATTGAATGTGAAGCCTCTTCCACAGAAAGCACTGTTCTTTCTCTCATTTACCTCTGGGTAATTTGGATCAAATGCAGCACTTACGTCAGATGAGAGCATCTTGGAGTTTTGCAGACAGCGGCGAAGAATAAGATCGCTGTATGATGCGCTAGTCAGTGCAATAAGCTCAGCAACGATATTCTCGAAGAAACGGGAATGCATACCAGTAGCACCGTTGCTTCCAACCTCTTCCTTATCAACAAGCAGACAGCAGCTTGTATGTACAGGATTCTCTACCTTAAGCATAGCAGCAAGAGAAGTGTAGGAGCATACACGGTCATCATGGCCATAGCCCATGATCATGCTGCGGTCAAGTCCATAGTCTCTTGCAGGACCAGCCGGAACGATCTCAAGCTCAGCAGACAGGAAATCTTCTTCCTCAATGTCATACTTTTCCTTTAACATAGAAAGGATCAGCTCCTTAACAGGCTCCTTGCAGTCATCAGCAGCATTCATAACAGGACGGCTTCCAACAGTCAGATTTAACTTCTCGCCCTCGATTGCCTTAGATAGAGTCTTTGCCATCTGATCACCAGATAAGTGAATCAAAAGATCAGAGATACCAAGTACCGGATCAGACGGATCCTCACCGATTACAACATTGACAACAGTGCCGTCCTTCTTTGCAACAACGCCGTGAAGAGCAAGCGGAAGAGCAACCCACTGATACTTCTTGATTCCGCCATAGTAGTGTGTATCAAGAAGAGCAAAATCCTCATCCTGATAAAGCGGATTCTGCTTTACATCAATACGAGGAGAGTCAATGTGTGCACCAAGGATATGCATACCCTTTTCCATCGGCTCAGTACCAACTACAAATAAAGCAAGTGTCTTGCCCATGTTGTTAGCATAAACCTTATCGCCAGCCTTTAATTGTGTACCAGCCTCGATACAGTCATTTAAGTTCTTGTATCCAGCAGCCTCAGCCAGACGAATACTTTCCTCTACGCACTCACGCTCTGTCTTGCAGTCGGAGATGAATTTGATATAATCAGCGCAGAGTGCATTTACCTGTGCGAGCTTTGCTTCATCGCAGGATTTCCATGCATTTTTACGTTCCATAACAAATACTTCCTTTCTTTTTGGGGAAACATAGAGTATCCCTTATCATTCTTATTCATTATACCATAGGAAATGAAGTTTGTCTTATTAAAAGTACAAAAAAATTGTAAATTCTTGTTGAATTATTTGCTCAAAAACGATACAATGTTAAATGGCAGAAGATGGTTTTAACCATTAGAATAAAAAATTAAACGGAGGACGAATATGAGTACAACATCACAGAATTCAGCAAGCAGCCGTATAAGTGCTTTGCTTGATGACAACAGTTTTGTTGAGATCGGCGGATCAGTTACTGCCAGAAATACCGATTTCAATTTGCAGAACAAAGAAACACCTGCAGATGGAGTATTAACAGGATATGGTACTATTGATGGTGCCCTTGTCTATGTTTACAGCCAGGACGCAACTGTTCTGGGTGGTTCCATCGGAGAAATGCACGCAAAGAAGATTGTAAAGCTTTACAGCCTTGCAATGAAGGTAGGTGCACCGGTAATCGGTCTGGTAGACTGTGCAGGAATGAGATTAGAGGAGGCTACCGATGCATTAGAGGCATTTGGTAAGCTGTATGAGTGCCAGGCACTTGCATCTGGCGTAGTTCCACAGATCACAGCAGTTTTCGGAACCTGCGGCGGCGGTATGGCAGTAGTTCCGGCTCTGACTGATTTCACATTTATGGAGGCAAAGAACGCAAAGCTGTTCGTTAATTCTCCAAATGCATTAGAGGGCAACAAGACTGAGAATACAGCAAACGCAGCATTCCAGAGCAGCGAGGCTGGTATGGTAGATGTAGTTGCACAGGAAGATGAGCTGTTAGAGAGCATCCGCACCTTAGTAAGCATCCTGCCGGCAAACAACGAGGATGACATGTCCTACAGCGAGTGCACAGATGACTTAAATCGTGCATGTACAGATCTTGAAGCATCAGCAGCAGATCCGGCACTTAGCCTGCCAATGATCTCTGATGATAACTTCTTCTTCGAGGTAAAGAAGGATTACGCAAAGGATATGGTAACTGGCTTTATCCGCTTAAACGGAAACACCATCGGCGCAATTGCAAACCGTACTGCTTTATATGACGAAGAGGGCAAGGAGGCTGAGACCTTCGACGGTACCTTAAGCGCAGAGGGTGCTGAGAAGGCAGCAGAGTTCGTAAACTTCTGTGACGCATTCTCCATCCCAGTTTTAACACTGACAAATGTTACCGGATACAAGGCAACAAAGTGCCAGGAGAAGAGAATCGCAAAGGCAGCTGCAAAGCTGATTTATGCATTCCATGATATGACTGCTCCAAAGGTAAATGTAATCGTAGGCGCAGCAAACGGAACAGCATCCTTAGCAATGAACAACAGTGCAGATATGACATATGCATGGCCGCAGGCTACCATCGGCATGATGGATCCAGTAAGTGCAGCAAAGATCATGTATGCAGATGAGATCGCAAAGGCAGATGATAAGAATGCTCTTATAAGCGAGAAGGCAGCAGCTTACGCTAAGCTTCAGGCAAGTGCAGAGTCTGCAGCTAAGAGAGGTTATGTAGACAGCATTATCGCTCCGGAAACTACAAGACAGATCGCTGCAGCAGCATTTGAGATGCTGTTCACAAAGAGAGAGGACCGTCCGGCAAAGAAGCACGGTACCGTTTAATGCAGAAACACAGTACCGTGTGAACACATCGCGGATTAATGATCCCCTATGTGTGTACGGGGTGGAATGAGAGGTAGATATGAAAAGAAAGTTAGCAGTATTATTAAGTGTGCTGCTGTGTGCGTTTGGGCTGACTGCCTGCTCCTCATCCAGTGCTTCTGATACAGCAAGTGAGGACATGGCTGTCTACAAGACAGAGGCAGTTGCACTCATTGATACACTTGTAAATGAGCAGAAAACACTTGACGAGTTAAAGGCTGAGGCAAATGACGAGGATGAGGCCGCTGCATTTGAGGCTGGTTTTTCAGCGTGGGAAGATGCAAAGGAAGAACTCGGCGCAGTTAGCGAGATCAAAGAGGATTCTGCTGATGTCAGCTACGAAAACCAGAACAAGCTTTATGTTGTCAGTGTAGACGGAACCTTTGACAAGCGTGATGCAGTTGTCACTGTTACCTTTGATAAGAAGGGAAATTTAAGTTCTGTTGCATTCAACGGTGTTTATACACTGGGTGAGAAGATGTCAAAGGCAGCCTTAAATACCATTATGGGTCTGGCAGTCGTATTCGTTATGCTGATCTTCATCAGCTTGATCATCTACTGCTTCAAGTTTATCCATGAGGCAGAGGAAAGAGCAGCTGCAAAGAAGAAGGCTTCAGAGCCTGCTCCGGCACCTGCACCTGCACCAGTAGTAGAAGAAACAGTAGAAGAAGAGGACGATCTTGAGCTTGTAGCTGTTATTGCAGCAGCAATCGCAGCAAGCGAAGGTACCGATCCGAATGGTCTGGTAGTTCGTTCTATTAAGAGAGTTGGCAAGACAAACAACTGGAAAAGAGCATAAAAGCAGCCGCAAAGCGGCAGAAGGAGATTAAGATGAAAAATTATACCATTACTGTAAATGGCAATGTATATGAAGTAACTGTTGAAGAAGGAACCGGATCCGCAGCAGCTGCAGCACCAAAGGCAGCTCCTAAGGCAGCACCGAAGGCTGCTCCAAAGGCAGCAGCACCGGCTGGCGCACAGGGTGCTGTAAAGATCAGCGCTCCAATGCCAGGTAAGATTCTTGGTGTTAAGGCAAACGCTGGTGACGCTGTAAAGAAGGGTCAGGTAATTGTTGTTCTTGAGGCTATGAAGATGGAGAATGATATCGTAGCACCTCAGGACGGAACCGTAGCTTCTATCAATGTAACAGCAGGACAGTCCGTTGAGTCTGGCGCAGTACTTGCTACAATGAACTAATGAAGCTCCTACGTAAGTAGGTGAATCCTGCATATGCAGGAAATATACGGGAGGTATTAGACAATGAGTTATGTAACTGAAACATTAGGCAATCTAATCCACCAGACCGCGTTCTTCAATCTGTCATGGGGCAACCTGTTAATGATCCTTGTTGCACTGGTATTCTTATACCTGGCAATCAAGAAGGGATACGAGCCGTTACTGCTTGTGCCGATTGCATTCGGTATGCTGCTTGTTAACATGTATCCGGAAATCATGGCAAACCCGGAAGACACTTCAAACGGTGTTGGAGGATTACTGCATTATTTCTATATTCTGGACGAGTGGAGTATTCTGCCGTCTCTGATCTTCATGGGAGTTGGTGCGATGACTGACTTCGGTCCGCTGATCGCAAACCCAATCAGCTTTTTGATGGGTGCTGCTGCACAGCTTGGTATCTACCTGGCTTACTTTATGGCAATCCTTATGGGATTCTCTGATAAGGCAGCTGCAGCAATCTCTATCATTGGCGGTGCTGACGGCCCGACCTCTATCTTCCTTTGCGGTAAGTTAGGACAGACCCAGTACATGGGACCAATCGCCGTTGCTGCATATTCTTACATGTCTCTTGTTCCGATCATTCAGCCGCCGATCATGAAGGCACTGACTACAGAGAAAGAGAGAAAGATCAAGATGGAGCAGCTTCGTCCAGTATCAAAGCTGGAGAGAATCCTGTTCCCGATCATCGTAACAATCGTTGTTGTTTTGATTCTTCCAAGTACTGCACCGCTTATCGGTATGCTTATGCTTGGTAATTTGTTCCGCGAGAGTGGTGTTGTTAAGCAGCTTACTGAGACAGCTTCCAACGCACTTATGTATATCGTAGTTATCCTTCTTGGTACTTCTGTAGGTGCATCTACCAGTGCAGAGGCATTCTTAAAGATGGATACCTTAAAGATCGTTGCACTTGGTATGATCGCTTTCGCATTTGGTACTGCAGGCGGTGTTCTTCTTGGAAAGCTTTTGTGCAAGCTTACAAAGGGAAGAATCAATCCGCTTATCGGTTCAGCAGGTGTATCTGCCGTTCCGATGGCAGCGCGTGTATCACAGAAGGTTGGTTCAGAGGCAGATCCGAGCAACTTCCTTTTGATGCATGCAATGGGACCAAACGTAGCCGGTGTTATCGGTACGGCCGTTGCGGCAGGTACGTTTATGGCAATATTTGGAGTATAAAGTTCACTCGTCAGACTGTTGTGCAAGGATCTCATGCTTGCATGAAGATCCTGCATAACGGACTGAAACACGTATACTGATAAAATTTGGAGGTAATATAATGGCAGAGCAAGTAAAAAGGCCAGTAGGAATTACAGAGACGGTCTTAAGAGATGCGCATCAGTCTCTGATGGCAACTAGAATGACCACAGAGCAGATGCTTCCAATCGTTGAGAAAATGGATCAGGTAGGATATCACTCCGTAGAGTGCTGGGGTGGCGCTACATTTGATGCCAGCCTTCGTTTCCTGAAGGAAGATCCGTGGGAGAGACTGCGTAAATTAAGAGCAGGCTTCAAGCATACAAAGCTGCAGATGCTGTTCCGTGGACAGAACATCTTAGGCTACAATCACTATGCAGATGACGTAGTAGAGTACTTCGTACAGAAGTCAGTTGCAAATGGTATGGATATCATCCGTATCTTCGACTGCTTCAACGATCTGCGTAACTTAAAGACAGCAGTAAACGCAACAAAGGCAATCAAGAAGGAGAACCCAAATGCTGAGGCACAGATCGCACTGTGCTACACCCTTGGTGATGCTTACACACTTGATTACTGGAAGAAGATTGCAAAAGAGATTGAGTCCATGGGTGCAGATTCTATCTGTATCAAGGATATGGCAGGTCTTCTTGTTCCGTATAAGGCAACTGAGCTTGTTACAGCTCTTAAGAGCGCAACAAAGCTTCCGATTCAGATTCATACCCACTACACCTCTGGTGTTGCATCCATGACATATATGAAGGCAGTTGAGGCTGGCGCAGATGTTATTGATACAGCAATGAGCCCATTAGCTATGGGTACTAGCCAGCCGGCTACTGAGGTTATGGTAGAGACCTTCAAGGGAACTCCATACGATACAGGTCTTGATATGAAGCTTCTGGGAGAGATCGCTGACTACTTCCGTCCGATTCAGGAGGAAGCTCTTAAGTCTGGCCGCATCAACCCGAAGGTTATGGGCGTTAACATCAAGACTTTGATGTATCAGGTACCGGGCGGTATGCTCTCCAACCTGGTAAGCCAGTTAAAGGAAGCAGGTGCTGAGGACAAGTACTATCAGGTACTTGAGGAAGTTCCGAGAGTACGTAAGGACTTCGGAGAGCCGCCGCTTGTTACTCCGTCTTCTCAGATCGTTGGTACTCAGGCAGTTCTTAACGTTCTTCAGGGCGAGAGATACAAGATGATGACCAAGGAGTCCAAGAAGATCTTAAGAGGTGAGTTTGGACAGACTGTTAAGCCATTTAACAAGGAAGTTCAGAAGAAGGCAATCGGAGACGAGAAGCCGATCACCTGCCGTCCGGCAGATCTGATCAAGCCGCAGTTAGACAACTTCCGCAAGGAGGCAGCTCAGTATATCCAGCAGGACGAGGATGTACTGACCTATGCACTGTTCCCGCAGGTTGCTACTGAGTTCTTCAAGTATCGTGAAGCACAGCAGACAAAGGTAGATCCAGCTGCTGCAGATACAAAGAATAAGGCATACCCGGTATGATACTAGGGTCAAAAGCTCCAAAAGCCGATCGTGCTTGCACGAAGAGGATTTTGAGCTTGGGACCCGCCAAAACATGAGGATGCAGCGATTTTCGAAGAAAATCAGCGAATCCGAATGTTTTTAGAATTGCGAAAGCTGCGAAGCAGCGGAGCAATTCGTAGGTATCATTTACAGTAAAATAATAAAAAGGGACTCTTGGAAAACAAGGGTCCCTTTTTTGAAAAAAGGATTGTGTGAAAATTTTTTATGAGCAAAGTAATAGTAATAGGCGGCGGTGCCGCTGGAATGATGGCTGCATTAAAGGCAGCCGAGAATGGTCATGACGTGACACTGCTTGAGAAAAATGAAAAGCTTGGCAAAAAGCTTTTTATCACAGGAAAGGGTCGATGCAACGTGACAAATGCCTCCGATATGGAGACAATCATGAGCCAGATCGTGACAAATCCACGTTTTCTTTACAGTGCATTTTCTGACTGCAGCAACACAGATGTCATGGAACTTATTGAAAACGGCGGATGTCCGCTTAAAATAGAAAGAGGTCAGCGCGTATTCCCAGAGTCAGATAAGTCCTCTGATATCATAAGCTGCTTTTCACGCCTTTTAAAAAAGGCTGGCGTAGAAATTATATTAAATAAGGAAGTAACGCATATCATCACCGAAGAAGGACGTGCAGCAGGCGTGTTACTTTCCGATGGAAAAAAAATAAGCGCCGATGCCATAGTGCTTGCAACAGGCGGTCTTTCCTATGCGTCAACAGGCTCCACGGGAGACGGACACCGCATGGCAAGAGAGCTTGGTCATACAGTGACACCATGCTTTCCGGCATTAGTGCCAGTTAACACAAAAGAAGACTGGTGCCGCACACTGCAGGGACTGTCACTCAAAAACGTCACCTTCACTGTAAAAGACGGAAAAAAGAAGCTGTATGAGGATTTTGGAGAGATGTTGTTCACTCATTTTGGCATCAGCGGACCACTTGTATTAAGTGCAAGTAGTAAAATCGTCAAAAAGCTTGATAAAAATCCGCTTTCTGCTTTCGTAGACTTAAAGCCGGCGCTTACAGACGAGCAGCTTGATGCAAGACTTTTGCGAGACTTCTCACAGGAAAAAAATAAGCAGTTTAAAAATGCATTAAATGGCTTATTCCCGGCAAGACTAGCAGAGCAGATCGTCATTTTGTCAGGCATAAATCCAGACAAGGAAGTAAACGCCATCACAAAAGAAGAGCGTGCCCATCTTGTTTCTCTAACCAAAAATCTCCCATTGACCATTCTTAGTGTCAGGAGTTATAATGAAGCTATTATCACGCAGGGCGGCGTCAAAGTGCAGGAAGTACAGCCAAAGACCATGGAGTCAAAGCTTGTACAGGGACTGTATTTTGCAGGCGAACTACTAGATATTGATGCCCTCACAGGAGGCTACAACCTGCAGCTTGCATGGTCCACGGGAAGCCTTGCGGGGGAAAGTATTGTGTGACCCGAAAGATATCAATACGTGAATAGCGTTGAGGTGAATGTGATTTACGAGGCAAAACGCCTCGCAGAAGAATCGGGAAACGAGAAAAGGAGACACAAAATGGGTTTTAACATCGCAATTGATGGTCCGGCAGGAGCCGGAAAAAGCACCATCGCAAAGCTTGCAGCAAGCGAGCTTTCTTATATATATGTAGATACAGGCGCCATGTACCGCGCAATCGGTCTGTATGTATATCGTAAGCATGTGCCAGAAGAAGATACAAACGCTATTGGAGAGACTGCTAAAGAGACAGAAGTTTCCATTCGTTATATCGACGGTGAGCGCCATGTATATTTAAATGGTGAGGATGTAAGTGAAGAGATCAGAAAAGAGCATATTGGTCATATGGCATCTGTAGTTGGCGCAGTACCGGCTGTAAGAGAGCATCTCTTATCACTTCAAAGACAGATTGCACAGGAAAATGATATCATTATGGATGGAAGAGACATCGGTACATGTATTCTTCCTAATGCAGATGTAAAGATCTTTCTGACAGCAAGTGCCGAGGAAAGGGCAAGAAGACGCTACTTAGAGCTGCAGTCAAAGGGCGATAATACGCCATATGACGTTGTGCTTGCCGATATTAAAGAGCGCGACTACCGCGACACGCACAGAGATATCGCACCGTTAAAGCAGGCTGATGATGCTGTATACCTTGATACGTCAAACATGACAATTGAAGAGGCAGCAGCAAAGGTAGTAGAGCTTGCAAAGGCGGCACGCTGATGGAAGTAATTCTTGCAAAAAGCGCGGGCTTTTGCTTTGGCGTGCGCCGCGCAGTAAACGAAGTTTATCGTTGTCTTGAGGAAGAAAAGGATACACCAATCTATACCTTTGGTCCAATCATCCACAACGATGAAGTGGTCAACGATTTAAAGAATAAAGGTGTGCAGGTAGTTGACACATTAGAGTCGCTTGCAGCACTTAAAAAAGGCATTGTCATAATCCGCTCCCATGGTGTTGGCCGTGACACCGAAACAAAGATGCGTGAACTTGGCATGCGTGTCATTGACATGACATGTCCGTTTGTAAAAAAGATTCACCGTCTTGTAGAAGAAAAGTCAAAAGAAGGCTACCAGATCGTCATAGCCGGAAATCCTGTGCATCCAGAGGTTGTAGGCATTGTAGGATGGAGCACAGACGGCGCATCAGTTGTAAAAGATGCAGAAGAAGCACAAAAGCTGGTATTAGACCCTAAAAAACCCGTTTTTGTGGCAGCACAAACGACATTTCACTACATTAAATTTCAAAATATAGTTGACCAATTAGAAAAAAAAGAGTACAATATAAATTGCGTTAACACTATCTGCAATGCAACCAGAAACCGGCAGGAGGAAGCAGCCAGTCTCGCAGCCTCAGTAGATGGCATGCTGGTCATAGGTGGGAGTCATAGCTCCAACACGCAGAAGCTGTTTGAAATATGCAAAAAAGAATGTAATAATACCCATTACATACAAACCGCTGAGGACCTAGACACCAATTGGTTTTTGACAGCAGACAGGGTGGGTGTTACAGGAGGGGCATCAACCCCGAATATAATCATTGAGGAGGTTCTACACCATGTCAGACGAATTCGGACAATTATTAAGTGAGCAGAAAGAAGTTGCAATTAGCCAGGGCGCAGTTGTATCCGGTCAGGTTATTGCAGTAAAGGAAGACGAGATTGTCCTAAATATAGGATATAAAGCAGATGCTGTCATTAGCCGCAACGAATTTACCAACATCCCGAATGCAAATCTGTGCGACCTTGTAAAGGTTGGCGATGAGATCGAGGCTAAGGTTGTTAAGATGAACGACGGCGAGGGCCAGGTTCAGCTTTCTGTACGCAAGCTGCAGGCAGAGAGAGGAAGCAAGGTTCTTGAGGACGCATTCGAGAACAAGACTGTATTAAAGGCAGTTGTTACTGAGATCTCCACTGGTGGATTAAGCGTAGTAGTTGATCAGACCAGAGTATTTATCCCGGCAAGCCTTGTATCCGATGTATACGAGAAGAATCTTGAGAAGTACAAGGGACAGGAAGTTGAGTTTATCGTTACTGAGTTCAACCCGAAGAAGCACAGAATTATCGGTAACTGCAAGGAGCTGATCATCGAGAAGAAGAAGAAGATGCAGGAAGAGCTCTTCGCAAAGCTTGAGGTTGGTCAGACCGTTGAGGGTACTGTAAAGAACGTTACAGATTTCGGTGCATTCGTAGATTTAGGCGGAGCAGATGGTCTGCTTCACATTTCTGAGATGAGCTGGGGCCGTATCGAGAATCCTAAGAAGGTATTCAAGAGTGGTGATAAGGTTAAGGTTCTTGTAAAGGCAATCGATGGAAATCGTATCGCACTGAGCATGAAGTTCCCGGAGGAGAATCCGTGGAAGGATGCAGAAGAGAAGTTTGCAGTAGGTACTGTTGTTACTGGTAAGGTAGCACGTATGACTGACTTCGGTGCATTCGTAGAGTTAGAGTCAGGTGTTGATGCACTGCTTCACGTTTCTCAGATCTCCAGAGAGCGCGTAGAGAAGCCACAGGATGTTCTGTCCATCGGTCAGGAAATTACCGCAAAGGTAGTAGACCTGAACGTAGATGCAAAGAAGATCAGCCTGAGCATGAAGGCTCTTGCAAACGATGAGGATCAGGAATAATCCGTAAGAAATACATCAAATAAAGTGAATTTAAAACGACCGGGTAGAAAAAACTACCCGGTCGTTTTTTAATTAAAGCAAGTGAAGAAAAGCAAGCGGTTCAAGAAAATAATTCCGGCGGTGCTTCCTGCGCCTCCTCAGAAGGAACAGGTACAGCACATCTCAGTGCATCTTCGAGTACATTATGTGCATAGGCGAGAATAAAATCAGGATCAGCTATATATTCTGTAAAAAGCTGCTTGGAAGAATACTCCTCCTTATAAAGATCAAACATATCCTCATGCGAGAGCGGAAGAAAAGTACTACTTTTCTTTGTGTAGCAGGTAGAAGCACTTGCCTGAACACGATGCTCCGGGTCTACATATTGGCCGACCTTCTTATGAACAGCGCGGTCCTCATCAGGAAGATAATAATAATCCTTATAATTATCAAAGAAATACTTTAATTCCCCGACAAAAGCACGAATCTCAATAATGATCTGGTTCGCACGGATCGATAAACGGCAAAGCGGCAGCTCACGCGTCACAGCTACCGGGACCTTAACAGAACAGTCCACCACAATAGTAAGAGAGGACGATGCAGTGCTTAAGGAATAGCCGGCAAGTGTCCACTCACTGCGGAATATATCAAGATAAGACAAAAGCGGCATAATCTGAGGAAGAGCCTTTAAATCATCCTCATTGTGAAGAAGAAGCACCTGATAAAGACGCTTATCACCAGTCTCAAGATAATCGTGATAAACAGCGATCATCTCCTTGCCGGTAGCCTGATCTAGTCTTGAAATATTTAAATAGCTTTCAAGTGTTGCAAGTTTTAAGTTCTCAAGCTGCAGAAGTGTTTTTACAGGACGCAGGTGGCGGTATAGATCAAAGCTGCGAATATTGTCAAGCACATCAGTATTAAGGCCATAGGCAGCAGCACATTTCTTTAAAAAAGGAAGATCAAAGGTTTCGCCATTAAAAGAAACAATAACCTGATAATTTTTTATAAAAGAAAAAAAGTCCTCAAGGATCTCCTGCTCAGAATTAAGCGAATCAGAAAACCACTGTCTGATATGCCACTCCATCTGCTGATGATAGACCGCACCAATCAGATAAATAGAAGAGGTAGCAGGTGTGAGTCCTGTCGTCTCAATATCAAGAAATACAAGATCCTTTAAGGGTGCAATCGCATGAGAATCATAAAATTGCGGGATCGAAAACGTTTTACTTATAACAACCATTGAAATTCCCCCGTTATATAAAAAATCACATTAACTACAAATCTTAAAAATTTCTTACATTATAGCATAATAGAGGAGAGAAGTCAAACCTATTCCTATTATACGATTTGCATTAAACAGAGACATATATGTAAACTATGATTATAGATAATTACAATAAAAATGAAAAAAATCGCAAGAAAGTATGAAAAAAAACAAAAAAGGTACTTTACAAAGTGTTTGAAATGTGCTACTGTTTAGACAAGCGAAAAAAACAGCATGTTCACCAGTTCAACTGGCAACGGTGAAAACTTGGAAGGAGTATGGAATATGCAGGGAGATGACAGCAAAGAGGGCAAAGACAGCAAACGTTTAAGTCGCGCGGAGCTTCTTGAAATGCTTATTGAGCAGTCAAAAGAAGTCGAGTCACTTAAAAAGAAGGTTGACGAGCTTCAGAAACAGCTTGATAATCGAACGATTCAGTTGCAGCAGACAGGTTCGATTGCAGAAGCAGCTCTCGCATTAAACGACATATTCAAAGCTGCAGATCAGGCAGCATCCCAATACATCGAAAGTATCAAGCGTATGGAGCATGAAAAGAATGTAGAGTTCCAGGTGCTTCGCCAGAAGACACTCGATGCATGTGCTGTGATGAGAGAAGATACACAGGAGTATTGCAGGCGGCTTCGTTATGAGAGCGAGGCAAAAAGAGACGCGCTGTATGCTCAGTTAGAAAAAGAAGAGATCGAGAAAAACAATTCTAGTGAAGGCAGTGATCCAAGCACATGGACATGCCTTGAGGCACCTCCCAGTGTAGGTGGAGGTGTCTCATGAAAAAAAATAAAAAACAACCACTTGAAGTTGATATGATAGAGGTTCTTGAAAAAGAGCTTCACAGAGAGCTTTATAAAAAGAGCTACAGGAGCACGCTTCGAAGCACGGTTTATACACTTATTACAGTTGCAGCAGTAGCAGTACTGGTGGCTACTTTAGTGTTGCCTGTTTTACAGATCTATGGTACGTCCATGACGCCGACCTTATCAGATGGAGACATAGTTGTCTCTGTTTCTGGTTCGGAATTTGAAGCTCAGGACATAATTGCATTCTACTACAATAATAAGATCTTAGTAAAACGTGTGATTGCAACAGCAGGACAGTGGGTAGATATCGATGAAGAGGGAAATGTTTCAGTAAATGGAACACCCCTCGACGAGCCATACGTATTTGAAAAGGCGCTTGGCGAATGTGATATTGACCTGCCATATCAAGTGCCTGAAGGAAGAGTATTTGTGATGGGTGATCATCGAAGCGTTTCAGTTGACAGCAGAAGCACATCTGTCGGATGTGTGGCACAGGAGCAAATTGTTGGAAAATTAGTTTTTTGTGTCTGGCCATTTACAAACTTTGGCCAGATCAAGTAGGAGAAAGGGGGCGTCTGTTTTGGAAAATCCGTTAAGAAAACAGATTCGTTCAATCATGAAGGATCATAAGAAACGTCAAATGTGGTATCGAATAGTTACCACACTGGCGGTTGTTGTTGTGTTTGTAACGACATATATGCTGATTCTACCAGCTATAACGATGGAAAACAAAGCAGAGTGCGGTATTACAGAGCACAAACACGACGCAAACTGTTACAGCTCGCATTATGAGAAGGAGAAGGAGCTTGCCTGTACGACAGATTCACTAGGTGTACATAAGCATACAGATGCCTGCTACGATGCAGAGCATAAGCTGATCTGTGGTTATGCAGACTTTGTGATTCATGAACATGACGCATCCTGCTACGACAAAGACGGCAATCTAGTATGCACCATTCCAGAGCATAAGCTGCATCAGCACACACCAGAGTGCTATCAGATGCAAAAGCAGCTAGTTTGTACACAGGAAGAGTCAGTTGGTCATACTCATACGCCTGAATGCTACACAAAACAGCAGGGCGCATTAATCTGCGGCAAAGAAGAGCATACACACGGCGAAGGCTGCTACGATGCAGAAGGCAATTTAATCTGCACACTAGAAGAGCATACGCACAGTGACGAATGCTACGAGTGGAATGACATACTGACATGTACGATTCCAGAAAGCGCAGGACATACACATGATGCTTCCTGCTATCAGGATGTGCAGGTACTAATCTGTGAAGAACCAGCCGAGCTTCATACCCACACAGCAGAGTGCTACAAAGACGGCGTACTCGCATGTGGAAAGCTAGAATTAAAAGAGCATAAGCATAGCGAAACATGTTTCACAGAAAAGCAGGTTCTCGTAGAGACATTAATCTGTGACAGAGTAGAGCATGTACATACAGACGAGTGCTACAAAAAGAGCACCGAAGAAACAGTGACCAGTGAAGCAGTAACCGCTAGTCAGAACGAAGAAACATCAAGCGAAGACGAAAGCAGCGAAACAGCTTCAATCGAAGAAACAAGCTTAGAAGAAGCAAGTACCGAAGAGACAAGCATCGAAGAAACAAGCCTTGAAGCATCAAGCGAAGACGAATCAGAGGCAGAGTCCGAGACTGAGTCAGCAGAAGAGGTTGAATCGGAATCCGAGGTTGAATCAGAGTCCGAAAGCGAGACAGAGGAAAGTTCTTCTATCGAAGCAGAGACAGAAGAAGAAAGCTCAGAGGAAGTAAGTACCGAAGCAGAAAGCTTAGAAGAAGAGTCTACTGAGGAAGAATCAGAAGAAGAACAGACAAGCGAAGAAGCATCAACTGAGGAAGAAACTTCAGAGGCTGAAGAGGAGAGTAGCGAGGAAGAAACTTCAGAGGCTGATGATTTTATTGATCAGTGGGAATTAGGTGAGAATGGTGCATTGTTTATTGCATATACATCAGATGATGATGTAATGGGATTAGAAGATGCAGACTTGCTTAGTATTGCTTCTCTTGATGAAGAAATCAATGAAGACAGACCAATGTTGTATAGAGTAGTAGCCAGAGCAGCGAATACAGCACCAACTGGTACTGAGTTTAAGAATTATATAACCAGTGCTACGGTGCAGAAGATTGTAAACGGTGAATGGCAACCAGCAAAAGAGTTTGAGAATGATGATAATGTCAAAGTCGAGTTGAAGTATACACTGCCAGATGGAATTGTAACACCAAATAATAAGTCAATCTGGTATCAGCTTCCAAACGGAGTTGTACCGAATGACGATTTGAAAGGAATTGTTTACAATAAATCTAACAATCCAATTGGAACATATGAAATTAGAAAAGATGGATTGATTCAGATTAATTTTTATGAAGAGTTCGCAACAGGAAAGGAGATTACGGGAGACATCTTCTTCTCTGGCAAGGTTGAGTCTAGTAATACGAAGGAAGATCAGAAAATTGAGTTTGGAGGATCGTCCGAAAGTATTACGATAAAGAAAGAAACAGAGGAAGAAGCAAAGACTGATATTGCAATTAAGAAAGAAGGAAAGCTATCTGACTCAAAAGATAAGATTATGTATACGGTTACGGTTTCTTCTACATTAGGAACAGGAGAAAAAGTCAATATATATGATTATTTGAAGAATGGTACCTATGAAGGAACAGTAAAGGTTGTTACAAAATCTGGCAATGAAATACAGAAAGATCAGTATCAGCTTACAATTAACAATAATGATACAAAGAGTGAGATGAAGATTGAAAATCTTCCAGAATTAAAAGCTGGTGAGTCATATGTAATAACATATGAAGCAAAACCAGGAAAACGCTCTTCAAATGGAGAATTGAATGTTGACAACTCCGTATCTACCAATAAAGGAAAGAGCGACTATTGCAGTATAAAGGTGAATAAGGCTTTTATCAGCAAGAGTGGTGAATATAAGTCTGATAAGAATGTGATCGAATGGACAATAACAATTGATCCAGACGGCACTGATTTGAAAGGTTATACGCTTTCTGATAAGTTGGATGGAAAAGATCTTTCTGGAAAGACGGCTACTTTAACATATTCTGATGGAATTACAGAAGAAATAATACTTCCATATACCTTTACGAAATCGACAACCGGAAAGGTGAGTTGTAAGATTGTTTATCAGACAGATATTGCTCAAGATCAGATGTCTGGTAATGTAAAAAATGACGCTACCATAGAAAAAGATGGCGACAAGTATGAAGCAGGAACAGATGTTGGGTATACGAGAAGAGATTGGGATCTTACAAAGTATAAGGATAAAGAGGAAAAAGTTAAAGTTGAGGATAAAATGAAATACACTTGGAAGAGTACGATTACACTTCCAGATAAAAATTTATCAAGCCTTGGTGCATTTACTTATGAAGATACTATAGGAGAACCCAATATACATTTCGCATCAAAGACAGAACTTGAACAGCAAATTAAAAATAATATTGAGTTCGAATATCTTGATGAGAATGGAACATCCACGAAGGTTATTGGAAGTCAAGTAAATAATTATTTTGACTATCAGATTACCTATACTCCAGAAAATGCGGATAGTGTTTCTGGATTTAATATCGTCTTCATTCCGAAGCAAAATCTTCAGATTAGAGGAAAACAAATTGTACTTTCGTATGCTACTAATGCAGATATTTCTGGTGTATCAGCAGGCAGCACAACAACATTTACTAATACAGCAAAAGTGAATGGTATAGAGAAAAAGGCTAGCGTAAACTATAAAAAGCCAGTGAAGATCCAGAAAGCAAGTTCAGCAGAGGGTGCTTTAAAACCACCAAGCAATATATGGTGGGCAACTGATTATGAATATAAGGGATATATAAATAGTCAGGCAGAGGTAAAATTGAATGAAAATGGTTATTTATATTATCGCTTGATTCTAAATCTTGAAGAAGCACAGGATGTTAATCTAAGTGATTTGCTGCCGATAGGTACAACATATGTTGAAGGAAGTGCATTTGCAGCATATTGTAAACTGTCAGAAGATGGAATGTTGGAAGCTATTACTTATGCAGCTCCTCCAATTAATACTACAGTGTCTGTTAAGAATCAGACAAATGTTTCGGGAGAAGCATATCAAGAACTGATAATGAAATTGAGTAATATTAATCAAAATACACTGTCAGAAAAAAATGGTTATATTGCTGTGTATTATGCAGTTAAAGTTGATGATAGTGTATTTAATGCAAATGGAACAGCATCTCTTAAGAATACAGCAACATGGGAAAAAGAATCAGCAAGCAATACAACCAATGTAAAACGGTTCGAAAAGATTGTAGATAAATCTGGAGAACAGGTACTTGATGATCAAAATAAACCAGTTGATGCTGTGAAGTATAGAGTTGTGATCAATCCAGAGGCATCTGATTTGGATGTGGAAAAGGATACACTTACATTAGTGGATACGATCAGCTATACAAAATTGTATAGTGTATCATTAAATCTTGATTCTGTAAAATTGTATCACTACGATCCAAACCAAGAAAATTTGTGTGGAAATGAGATATCGTCCACGAGATATCAGATTCGATACGACAGTCAAGCTGGTAAGATGACGGTAGTTGTTCCAGACCAATTGGCATGTGTCCTTGTTTATCAATATAATTATGACAAAGGAAAATTGGCTGATATTAGTGATGCGTCTATTTCTAACAGCGTAAAGCTTATGGGAGAATCGTCAAAATCTGACATTACCCAATTGAAAGTAAATGATTCTGGAGCATCTGCGCATCAGAATATTGAAATCTATAAAGTGGACAGCACAGACTTTACAAAGAAATTGTCAGGCGCAAAATTCAAGCTGGAATATTGGAACAATGTAAATGGAACATGGAGTTGGACACAGATTGGTAATGAGTATGTTTCAGGAGACGGATCAAATGGCACAAAGCTTGGAGAAATAGAATTGCCGTTGGATAAGAGCGGAAATAAAGAACCAAATACAATTTGGGAGAATTACATTTATCGCTTAACAGAGACAGCAGCTCCAACTGGATATGCAAAACGTACTGAACCATATTATTTTGTTAGAACTAAAGAGACGGATACAAATAAGTGGGAAGGATATGGAAATCTGGATAGTTCAGTAAAAGATACTATCAACAAGATTAGTATCAGTGGTGAGAATATCTATATTCCAAATGTGGCCAGCGGTGTAAGTGTTCGCAAGGTTTGGGTAAATCAGGACGGAAGTCAGATATCTGATCCAACAGGAAGTATTAAGGTGCAGCTGTACAAGAGTACTGGAAAGATTGATGGTGCGAATGTAACTGTAAGGTGGAAGGGTGATCCTGTTCCTAGTGCAAATAAAAGTTATCTGGTGAAAAGAGGAAGTACAGTGGTACTTACCACATTCATTCACTACAGTGATTTTAATTGTTCTGATCCATCTGTAACGAAAATGATAAAGCCAGGTAGTAGCAATAATAAAATATATATTTTTAGTGGTATTACGAATGATTGTGAACTTATAGGTGATGATTATTATAATCAGAATAACTATAAAATTGATTTCACAGAGGCGTCAGATGTTGTATCTACAAATAGTGGGCCAATTAGAGATGAAGTTACGTTGGATGTTTCTAATGGTTGGAGTCACGAATGGACTAATTTGGAAGCTGAAGACAACATTTATTACTATGTAAAAGAGGTTGGTGATCATTCAGGCTATACTGTAAGCTATATGAACAATGGTGGTATTCATTCAGGTGAGATTGTTATTACCAACAAAGTAGAAGAACAGCCAATCGTTCTTCCAGAAACCGGTGGAACCGGTACCTATTGGTATACCATGGGCGGCGTGCTCCTAATAGCAGGGGCAGCGTTCCTGATATATAAAAAACACATGCAGAAAGGAGGCAAGAGAATTTGGTAACAAATTCTCTAAACTCCCCAAGCATGGGGAACCCTCAATATACGCAATTCCTACGCATTATTCAGAGGGAGGGCACAGCCCAAAAACAAAAAAGGATAGTAATAGAAAAGAAAGCGAGGAAGTAAAATATGAAGAAAATGAAAAAAGTCATGGCTCTGTTACTCAGCTTAGTCATGGTACTTGCAATGAGCGTAGTAGTATTTGCAACAGAACCAAGTAGTCCGGCAACAAGCGGTACTTACACAATTACAATTAACAACAGTAAAACTGGTCATACATATGAAGCATATCAGATTTTTACAGGTACATTAAGCGATGATACCTTATCTGATATTCAGTGGGGTGATGGTGTTAATACTACTGGACAGACTCAATTAGGAAATGCAAGTAAGAAGGCAGCTACTTTAACTACTGAAGCACAGGCAGCAGCGTTTGCAAAGAGCGTAGCTCCATATTTGCAAGGTGCTGTAGAAAGTAGTTTTGCTGATGGTAAGTATACAATCAGTGGTTTACAAGCAGGTTATTATCTTGTTAAGGATAAAAACAATACATTAACTAGCGCAGATGATTGTTATACAGCATATATCATGCAGGTTGTTAGAAATGTAACAGCTATTCCTAAGGGAGAAAAGCCATCTGTTGAAAAGAAAGTTCAGGAAAATGTAAAGACAGATAATACTACTGATGGTTATGGAGATCGTTATAATGATACCGCTGACTATAATATCGGTGATGCTGTACCATTTAAGCTGATTGGTACAGTACCGGATATGAGCAAGTATGCAAAATATAAGTATACTTTCCATGATACTTTATCAAATGCATTTGATCGGCCAATCACAATATCTGTTTATGTTGCATCAGATAAAGCAGGCACTGATAAGATGCCAGTTACAGATGGATTTACACCAAATATAGTAGTTAATACGGATAAAACAGTTTCAATTACAGTTTCAACCGACGATTTAAAAACAATTAAATATACGAAAGGTGCTGAAACTGCAACTGAAGTACAAGAAGGACAGTATATCATTGTTGAGTATAAAGCT
>UMBT01000865.1_pt1 | contig 24807 bp, 14 predicted proteins | sample 1964001 | NCBI WGS metagenome assembly UMBT01 (sample SAMEA4835945, study PRJEB28245) | human gut metagenome | biome: gut microbiome; material: fecal sample | place: Denmark | collected 2008
TTGATTTGTGAGAATTTATTGGCGGCATTGTACGGTGTTGCCTTATTTCCTTTTGTGTTACCATCTTATTATAACATGAAAAGGAAGTGCAGATATGCCACATTCATCAGGAGGAGGCTCCCACGGCGGAGGATCTCACCGCAGCAGTTCATCACACAGATCGTCACACAGATCATCAGGATCAGGCCCGTCAAGGCGCATACGCACAGGATATTTTCCCGGTGCAACACGCTACAGGTATTACCACAGGCATAAGCCAAGATATGTCTATGCCAATTATGATATCAGGAAAGGCCGCAGCCCTCTGCGCCTGCTTATGCTGCTATTTTATATCCCGTTTTTCATTGCCATTGTAGGCATGGCAAGCGAAACGTTCAGAGTGCCCCAAAGGCTTTCAACAGATTATGATACATCGCTCGTCATATCAGACTACATAAAAGTGCTCGGCGACACGAAAACTCTCGAAAATTCAATGATGGCTTTTTATGATGAAACAGGCATAACGCCCGCAGTTTTCACCGTTTATAACGAGGACTGGCAGGATAATTACAGCTCGCTGGAGAACTATTCATACGACCTTTATGTAAACGCTTTTGACGATGAAAAGCACTGGCTGATAGTATATTCCCAGCCCCAAGAGCCTGATTCTTCCTTTAACGACTGGTACTGGGAGGGTATGCAGGGCGATGATACATCGGACATACTCACCTCCGCCAAGGCAGACGGGTTCAATTCCGACCTGCAGCGATATCTTACGGATAAATCCATATCCGTTGCCGATGCCATAAGCCGTGCTTTTGATAACCTGACACCTAAGATAATGAAAAAATCGGTGGATACGTCAATGCTGTTTCCGTTCCTGTTTTTCGGCGGATTTATCCTTATCCATGCTTATTTTATGGTATTTCACGATCCGTCAAAAAAGTACAGAAATGCAGAGGTTTGCCCCGAAAATGCACCTGTCGGAGCTCAGTCACGTTCTGTACAGACTGAACAGACTGTGCAAGCTGTTCAGCCCCCCGCACCTGCCGCTCATGAAGAAAGCTGCCCATACTGCGGCGGCAGCTATGTACCGGGCAGGGACAAGCGCTGCCCCTATTGTCAGTCTCTGCTTGATTATTTCCACGATACAAACGAATAACATAAAAACAGGAGTGCTCCATATCGGAACAACTCCTGTTTTGTTATAGGCTTATATATTTTCCCGTAATGCTGTTTTTGTCATTCATTATCTCAGAAGGCGTGCCCGATGCTACTATCCTGCCGCCCGCTTCTCCGCCGCCCGGGCCCATGTCAATGATGTAGTCAGCATTGCGGATAACGTCAAGATCATGCTCAATAACAACAACAGTCGCACCGTTGTCAATAAGAGTTTGGAACACACCAAGAAGAGTGCGGACGTCCAGCGGGTGCAGTCCGATGGTAGGCTCATCGAACACAAATACCGAGTCGGACTGCAGTCTGCCCATTTCGCTGGCAAGCTTCAGTCTCTGAGCCTCTCCGCCCGAAAGGCTGGGAGTTTCCTCGCCAAGTGTAAGGTAGCCAAGTCCCAGCTCCTGCAGTACTTTCAGCCGCTGATATACTGTCTTCATATCTTTGCAAACATCAAGGGCTGAATCCACGTCCATATCCATAAGCTCAGGCAGCGATATTGTAATACCTGCCGCAGTCGTAAGCTTTACAGCCAATGCGTCCTTGCTGTAGCGTGAACCGTGACATTCGGTACAGGGGACTGTTACATCGGGCAGAAACTGAACATCAAGGCTGATAGTTCCCGTTCCGTCGCATACAGGGCACCGCAGACTGCCAGTATTATAGGAAAATTCGCCTGCTTTGAGCTTTCGGCTTTTTGCATCGGCAGTGGCAGCAAATATCTTTCGCAGCTCATCATGCACATTGGCATAAGTGGCAATAGTGGAGCGGACATTTATTCCGATAGGTGTTGCGTCTATGAGCTTAACGTGGCTGATGTCCTCCGCTGTAATGTCTTTTATATGCCCCGGCATCGCTTTTCCCTCAGTCAGAGCCTGCAGGGCAGGCACAAGACTTTCAAGCACAAGCGTGGTCTTGCCCGAACCAGATACCCCCGTAACAACTGTGAGCCGTCCCTTTGGTATATCGGTTTCAAGGGGCTTTACCGTGTGTACCTGCGATGTGGCAAGATGTATCCTGCCAATATCAAACATTTCGCTGCTTTCCGTCTGAGGGCGAATAACAGACTTTGCCTTTCCCGAAATAAACGGCCCTATTTGCGACTTTTCGTTTTTACAGATATCTTCAAGCGTTCCCTCGGCGATGACATATCCGCCGTTTTTGCCTGCCTTTGGCCCCATTTCTATAAGCCAGTCCGCTTCTTTAAGTATCTGGGTGTCATGATCTACCAGCAGAACGGAATTTCCGTCAGCTATAAGGTCGTGCATAACACCGTTAAGTCCCGTGATATTTGAGGGGTGAAGCCCGATGGACGGCTCATCAAGCACATACAGCACGCCTGTTGTGCGGTTTCTCACTGCACGGGCAAGCTGCATACGCTGGCGTTCACCTGTTGACAGGGTGGAAGCGGCTCTGTCAAGGGTGAGATACCCCAGTCCCAGATCCATAAGGCGCTTTGCGGCAGTTTCAAACGACTCGCAGATGCTTTCCGCCATCGGTCTCATTTCAGCGGGAAGCGAACAGGGGACAGCCGCCACCCAGTCAACCAGCTCTTCAAGGCTCATTTTACAGGCTTCGTCCAGCGTTATTTTGCAAAGCTTCGGCTTTCTTGCCTTTTCCGAAAGCCTTGTGCCATGACATTCGGGGCAGACCTCTTCTTTCAGGAATTTTTCCACACGCTTCATGCCCTTTTCGTCCTTGACCTTTGCAAGAGCATTTTCTACGGTATAAACTGCATTGTAATAGGTAAAATCCAGCTCTCCCGCCTGATTTGATTTTTTCGCCTTGTAAAGTATATGCTTCTTTTCCGCAGGGCCGTTATATACTATGTCCTTTTCCCTGTCGGTAAGCTCACGGAAAGGAACATCTGTCCGCACGCCCATTTCACGGCATACATCTGTCATAAGCGACCACATCAGGCTGTTCCACGGAGCTACCGCACCCTCATCGATGGAAAGAGAGTCATCGGGAACCAGCGTTGTAATATCCACTGTGCGAACCATTCCCGTTCCGCCGCATCTTCGGCAGGCACCTTGACTGTTGAACGCCAGCTCCTCGGCAGAGGGGGCATAAAAATGCTCGCCGCACTGCGGGCATACAAGGTCATGCCCCGCTGCCACGTCAAGAGTAGGCGCATGATAATGCCCGTTGGGACAGCAGTGCTCTGCCAGACGTGAAAACATGAGCCTCAGACTGTTAAGCAGCTCTGTTCCCGTTCCGAAGGTGGAACGTATCCCCGGAACGCCCGGACGCTGATGAAGAGCCAGTGCCGCAGGAACATATAACACTTCATCGACCTGAGCCTTTGCCGCTTGTGTCATACGCCGCCGTGTGTAGGTGGAAAGCGCATCAAGATACCGCCTTGACCCCTCAGAATAAAGCACGCCCAGCGCAAGAGAGGATTTGCCCGAGCCTGAAACGCCCGCCACCGCAACTATTTTATTGAGAGACACATCAACATCTACATTTTTAAGGTTATGTACCCTCGCACCTCTCACAAGAATTTTATCAGTCATAAGATCACCTTACTGTATTGTAGTTACACAGTACAGCATAATACAAATGAATATGAAATTCAAGTGCATACGGGTGAATTTTTATAATTCCTCCAGGGTTTCGTCTCTGAGCTTCAGGCTTTCGAGCCACAGCAGGATAGTGTCCATAGCAAGCTTCTGATTGCCGCAGCTGCAATGGTCAGCGCCCTGCTCCTTTTCGGTTATCTCACGGGCAGCAACAGATTTTGCATTTTTCAGCACGAGCATATGCCTGCCTATTGCCGCACGGCACGCCATAGTGTCCTTGCTGCCGCCTATGATAAGATAATCCTTTGTAAGCTTGTCGGCTACAGGACGAAGATCAATGCTCCACAGAAATTTTGCCAGCTTATATGTATTTGTGGTTCCCATTCTGTGAAAATATGTGCGGAAGAAAGCCATTCCCTTGCCCTTTTTGACCGCATAGATAATGTTTATGAGCCAGCCGAAGCCGTACAGTATTACATTCAGCAGCCCGATAATAAGTCCGTTCACAGCACCGTTATCCGCAAAGTTCATTTTTAGCGCACCGAACTGTGCCATGCTGACACATTTTGTCACCCTGTCATCAAAAGCAGAAGCTCTGGGAGCAAAAAATCCACCGAGGGACTGACCTACAAGGATAACATCGTGAAGATCAAAATACTTTGTTATTGCCATAACAGGCTTTTCCCACTCAACTATCAGGGGAGCGCCGTAGCAGTTCTCCTTTCAGATCAAAGAGTTTTGAGAAATTCTTTCATATCGTTTATGTAAGGCTCGGGACGCATAACAAGTCCCAGATGTCCGCCGTAGGTGGTTTTTACTGCAGGAGATGTGAATATATCCGCAAGCTTCTTTGAATCTTCCTTTTCAAACATATCGTTTTCGGGGATAAGCACAAGAACCTTTCCGTCAAGATAAGCAAAGTCCTTTTTCTCAAAGTGCTTCATGCTGAAAATATCCATAGTTGCTTTCAAAGCACGGATAAACGAAAAACGGAATTTCTCGTCAGAACCCACACATTCAAGAAACGATGTTCCGTATGCTTTTTCTTCTTCGGTCTCATTTCTGAAATGCCTCTGCACTGATGCAATAAGCATACTTTTCAGCTTTTCAAATTTAAGCTTTTCGACATACTTCCTATAGAGAGGGAATACAAGCTTTTCCTTTTTATTTTTCTTAACATACTGCGAATCCACCGTCAGAGTGGAAACCATTATAAGACCGCCAACCTTGTATTTTTTTGCATACAGCTGCGCAAGAACTCCTCCGTCGCTGATGCCGCACAATACAGGTTTTTCGATTTTCAGCTTTCCGAAAAGTGCATGAAGCAGATCGGCCATTTCATCATTTTTGCTGACCTCAACAGGATAGTTCATCATTATCACACGATAATCATTTTCAAGCGCCGAAACATATTTGATCCAGGAATGATAGATGTCCATTCCGTTGAGGAATACTACAGTCTGCTTTCCGCTGCCAGCATCGACAACCTGAAAATCATACCCCAAGACTGTTACCTTGCTGAATTTGTGTGTGCTGAAAAATTCATTGTAATCTTCTGAAAATTTTCTCATATTATATCGCCCTTTCCGCTTATATATATTTCAATGGTGCGCAGTATTACCTGAATACTGTTCTCTATGGAAGACTTCACCATGGTGTCGCTGTGCTCTCTTATGGCGTAGATAGATTTTATAAGGTTAACAAAGGTTCCTACATCAACGCCGTCACGCACGTTATTTATCAGCGAAAGCCAGATCTGTGCCGTTTTGAGCTGAGCATCGGGGTCAAACAGATCCTGTTTTTTTATGTGCTTTTGCAGCCAGAAAAAATCATTGACCGTAAGACTGCCCATAAGGTCATAATCGGAGTGGATATACATATTAAAAAAGCTGATAAATTCATGTGCTGACATCTGCCGCCGACCATTCAGTGCGGCAAGCAGCATTTTCTCTGTTTCTCTGTTTGCATGATCAGCAATTTCAAGGATAAAGTCCTCCTTGGAGTCAAAGAAAATGTAAAAGCTGCCCTTGGCTATTTCCACAGCGGAGGTTATTTTCTCCACAGACATTCTTTGCAACCCCAGCTCTCTGCTGAGCCTTATTCCCGCAAGTATCAGTTCATGCCGCAGTTTTGTCATTTCTTCTTCTGTAAAAGCTATCGGCATTAGCACACCTCATTTCTGTGACCGTTTCTATTCATTTTAGTCACAGCTATATGTTACCATACGCTAACTGTAATGTCAAGCTATTTTGGAATGATTTGTTAAAGTTGTATATTTGCAACAAAATCTCATAAGGTTTTATGTATAAAAAATCGCAGAAGCCAGTATTGACCTCTGCGATTTAAAAGGATATTCAGAATATTTGATTATTACTTAACAGTATAAAATCCTGCGCTCTTGGCGGGAACAGTGATAATGCCGTTTTCGGCAGAAGCCTTACCCCCGAAGCTGTAAATGCTTTCACCAAGCGAAGGATTGCTTTCAAAGGAAACCTCTCTGTCAGCGGGATTGATGATAACAAGTATCTTTTCGTCACCGCTGCTTCTTACATATGCAAGAGGATATTCGTTCTTTTCGGCATATACAAACTCTATCTCGCCCTTGCTGAGAAGTGCCTTGTGGGACTGCCTTATTTCTATAAGCCTGTTTATCTCATGCCACAGAGAATTTTCATCTGCCATTTCGGCAGCAGCGGTGGGTCTGTCGGCACTTTCGTCCTGCCTGATGTACAGCGCTTCCTTGGGTGCGGAGCTGAAGCCTGCATTTGTGGTGCTGTCCCACTGCATGGGGGAGCGTGAACCTGTTCTGCCGTAGCCGCCCTCAACAGAGGTAAGGCCCTCAACAGAGGTAAGGCCCTCAACATATCTCATGCCGATCTCGTCGCCGTAGTAGATAAAAGGCGCTCCCGGCATTGAAAGCAGGAATGCAAAGGCAATTTTCAGGTTATCACCCTTGATAGTGCGTGCCAGTCTGTCCATGTCGTGATTGCCCGAGGGTATGCAGATAAGCCCTTTTTTCTCGGACTTTTCGTAATTCTCCTTATACTTTGACACGAACTCGGAAACATCGCCCTTGCCTCTGTCGGAGAAGAAAGGTTCCTCGCAGCGGAAAAGGTCATTATAATGAGACGGGCCGAAGTGGAGCAGGAAGTCCATATGGAAGCCACCCTGAATGGATTTGTCAGGCTCGCCCCATTCTGATACCATTGCAGCTTCGGGGAATTCCCTGTCAAGGAATTCTCTTACATTCTGCCAGAGCTTGATAGTACCCTTGCCGTCCTCATCGTTCTTGACCAGTGAGCCTGCCATATCCACACGGAAGCCGTCGCAGCCCATTCCCAGCCAGAAGCGCATAACGTCCTTCATAGCTTCAAGAGTTGCCTTGGGGCCCTCTGCGTCCATAGGCTGCTGCCAGGGACGCTCGCATTTATAGAAGCCGTAGTTTAGCGCAGGCTGATGTGAGAAAAAGTTTACCGCACAAGTACCGTCTCTGTCGGAAAATCCTCTTATGCTGCCCATATTCTGAGGGCTTTCCCAGATGGAATCAGTCCATACATAACGGTCGGTGTATTCATTCTTTTCAGCCTTCATTGATTCCTTGAACCACTTGTGCTGAACGCTTGTATGACCCGGAACAAGGTCAAGAAGAACGTGCATATCACGCTTGTGAACCTCATCAAAAAGATGCCTGAGATCCTCGTTAGTTCCGTATCTGGGAGCGACCTTGCAGTAGTCGGAAACATCATAGCCCGCATCGCCGAAAGGGGACTCGAAGCAGGGATTTATCCAGATAGCGTTGCAGCCCAGCTTTTTGATATAATCAAGCTTTTCGATTATTCCGTTGAAGTCGCCGATACCGTCACCGTTAGTGTCGTTGAACGATTGAGGATATATCTCATAAAATACTGCATTATCAAGCCACTTTGCCATAAAAAATTACCGTCCTTTCAAAAATATGAATCGTTATATATTTCACATTATTGCTTTCTGGTTATATAATACTGCTTTTGACCACGCATTTCTATCAAAAAAGCACTATATAATAATACTATCCTACTTTTTAAATCAGATAAACAAAAAGTACCTAAGCAGATGACCTTTTCGGTGCCAATGTTATACTAATCTTCAATCGCTCTATAGGCAAAGCCGACAGATGAAATAAGACCAGTCAAGGAAAGCGACCGCAGGCGGGCTTGCCGCCCGGCAAGGGAGCTTGACGAAGAATGGGCTTATTTCAGCCGAGGATTTGTCTGTAGGTTGATTGAAGATTAGTATTATAGCTTTGTATTGCCAGACCTGTCAATGCTGATTTATGTCAGCCACAGATCCTCGCTCCACCAGCCGTGTATGAAGCTCTTATCTGTATGCCGCTTTTTATCTGCTGCAGGGTGAAAAATGCAGCTTTTCCAATGTGAAGTCTGTTCTGATAAATAGTTGTCAGCGGAGGAACGCAGCATTCGGAAATGGGCAGATTGTCATAGCCTGTGATGCTTATATCCTGCGGAACACGATAGCCTGCTTTTGTAAGCTCCTTTATGGCGTTTGAAGCGAGCACATCGCTTATGCAGACGATAGCCGTTACATTTTCCTTTGCAATATCCAGCACCATTCTTTTGATGCCCTTGCCCGAGAAATGCCCGTACTTGATGATGCTTTCCGAAACAGGTATCCCCAAAGCAGTCAGATTATCCGCATATGCTTTTTTTCGCTCGATGGTAACTATGCTGTCAGCTTCGCCGCCAAGAAAACCTATTTTCCGATGACCTTTTGCATAAAGGTACTTCACCGCCTGAGTTATACCGTCGGCATTGTCACAGCCGACTCTTGCCACAAGGGGATTTTCGATGTAGTTATCAAGCACTACCATGGGTATGTTATGCCCACGGTTGCGCTCGATAAAGTCAATATGCGGGCGAAATCCGAGGAAAAAGATACCCTCGTAATTCTTATCAATGGCAGCCGTCTGGATACCTGCGATTATCTCATATCCAAACTGATTGCTCGTGCCGTAATGTATTCCGAAAACCAGCACGGCAACGTTTTTCTTGCACATCATACGCTCGGGGCTGATGTTATATCCCATTTCGGCAGCGCATTTCCGCTGCTTTTTCTTATAACAAACCATATTGACAATAACAAAGTGCTGTGATACAATATATAAAAAGTACAAAAAAGGACGGTCATCATGCTTACCACACAGCTTCGTCAGATAAAAAGTTACCCCACATATCAGCTCCATGCTTACACCAGAAGCAGCAGCTCGGCAGCAGAGGATATGTTCCGAATATGTATCCTTGAAACAATGAAATGGCTGCGTTCAAGGCTTTCTCGCTTTGACACCCTGCCCGAACAGATAATGCTTCCCGAACCGGAAAACTATGATCTGCTGTCGTTTGATATGCTCCAGTCATTCAGCCTTAGCATAGGCTTTAATATCAGCGTTGTTTTTATTGAAAGCAGGGGAGTGTGGTCGTTTGAGCTTACGGAAACTGATATGGGCGAAAATCCGGGCACTGACAGAGAACGCCCTCCCGTAAACGGCAGGACATTCCGCACCGAAATTTCTTTCATGCTGCATAACGACTGCGTTGAGATAGGTATCCGAACCATATGCTCCGAGCCATCGGACACAACAGCGCCATGCAAGGTTTTCCGCCCCGCAATAGTTAAAATGCTGGCACAAAATCCCATGATCGGTCTCAGAAACGAATATGAGATGAACGGTCAGCCGCTTGATATAACCACAAGGTCTGAGGCAAACCGCCTTATTGATGCAGTGCAGGACCCTAAGTTCAACATACCCGTGGTAATAGCAGCGGAAGCACCGTATGAAGCGGAAGAATGTCATGAAATATCAGCTGCCGATGTGAAAGCTCTGCTGAGCAAACATATGGCAGCATTAAAAGGATACGGTTTTGATGATATCCAGCTATCGCTGTACGGTCTCAGACCCGCAGATGAATTATCCTCTGTCAGGGTGGATATATCTCACCTGGGCTTTGAAACAAAGCTTGCAAACAAAGATCATACCATTTCGGAAGCAAAGCCTCAAATGCCTGAAAAGCCTGCTGTTTCTATTACCGATGAAAAAGCGGACAGGCTTCGGACATTTGACTGTCAACGCCTTGCACGGAAGTCGGTGGGATATGCCTTTATATGCTTTGTAAAAGAGGATTGCTTCGGCATCTTCAATAACCGAATGGATATGAAGCTGCAATGCGGAGATGTTATTATCATCGACCATAACACAGTGATTGAAAGATTTCCTTACAGCGTATCATCTGCTGATTTTGATGAATTTTACTGTCGGATAAAGGAAAAAGTTCTTTCTCTGCCCATGCGCAATACCGTTGATTTCGGCAATGTGGTTTTCGGCAGTGATGCAAGACTGCTGGAAATAAAGGAAAAGAAGAAGCAGAACATCACTATTGAGGAAAAATGCGATCTGCTTTCTCAGGAAAACAGAGAACTTAAAAATAAAATACGTGATCTGGAACAGAAATCCGCCGCAGGCAACCAGACCTCCGATGAACTCAGGCAGTACAGAAAGCTTCTTCGTGAATCGGAGGAAAATGCTGCACAGCTTTCCGCAAGCCTTAATGAACTTGAAATGCGTTACCGTAAAATAAGCGATGCGTTCTATAATTCAGCATCTGTAATAAAATTTTACAAAGACAAAGCCGAAGCAGCGGCTGAATTTCCCACAGAAATATCCGCAGTGGCGGAATGGGCGGAACGTGAGTACGGCGAATACATTGAAATAAGCACACGGGCAAAAAGCGAGCTGAAAAAATATTCGGGAAGTCTGGACGTTTCCACCCTTTGCGACGGCATATATTTTCTCAGCGGTTACGCTAAATTCAAAACAGGCAGGATAGATAAACAGCTCCTTGACCTGTACGCCGAGCACTCAGGCTGGGAAGTCCAGAACTGCGGAAAAGAAGCATTGAAAATCTATAAAAGCGACTACACAATGAACATTGACGGCAGAAAACTTCTTATGGATCAGCACATAAAATACGGCATAAAATCTCAGGTGCTTATCCGTGTATATTTCACCTGGGACGATGAAGCAAAGAAAATTGCCATTGGCTATATGCCCGGGCATCTTCCTACTGTACGAAACAGCACATAAAAAAGGCTCCTTCCGATATGAAAGCCTATATCGGAAGGAGCCTTTTTATTTATTGACTATATCATTCGATCTCGCTGTGGAACTTCTGGAGAGACTTGACTGTGTTTGCACCTCTGCTTCTTACTGCCTTGATGCCCTCAACAGTAGCCTTTGCAGCCGCAACGGTAGTAACATAGAATACACGCTTGCGGATAGCGCTCTTTCTGATGTAGCTGTCGTCCTCGAGACCCTGCTTGTTGTCGGGAGTGTTGATGATGATATCTATCTCGCCGTTGGTGATAGCGTCAAGAATGTTGGGTCTGCCCTGCTGGAGCTTGCAGATCTTTTCAGCCTTGATGCCGTTCTTGGTGAGCAGGTCATAGGTTCCGCCTGTAGCGATTATCTTGAAGCCGAGAGCCTCAAAATCCTTTGCAACGCTTACTATCTCAGGCTTGTCGTTGTCATTTACGCTGATAAGAACAGTGCCCTCCAGCGCAATTCTTGTCTGAGTAGCCTCCTGAGCCTTGTAATATGCCTCGCCGAAATTGTCGGACATTCCCAGAACTTCACCTGTGGAGCGCATCTCGGGGCCAAGGAGAGGATCGACCTCACTGAACATATTGAAGGGGAATACGGCTTCCTTTACACCGTAGTGCTTGAACTTCTTTTCACGAAGCTCGAGCACGGGTGAGGACTTGCCTGTGATAGGTGCAGTGATTATTTGGGTAGCAAGCTTTACCATCTGGATATTGCATACCTTTGAAACCAGAGGAACGGTTCTTGATGCACGGGGATTTGCTTCAAGCACATATACCTTGCCGTCCTCGATAGCATACTGCATATTCATAAGACCCTTTACGCCCATTTCCTTGGCGATCTTCTTGGTGTATTCCTTGATAGTCGCAACATTTTCTGCGGAAATGTTAAGAGAGGGGATAATGCAGGCAGAGTCGCCCGAGTGGATACCTGCAAGCTCGATATGCTCCATAACAGCAGGAACGAATACGTTCTCACCGTCGCTGATAGCGTCAGCCTCGCACTCGAGAGCATTGTGCAGGAATCTGTCTATAAGGATAGGTCTGTCGGGAGTTACGCCGACAGCGGCATTCATATAAACTCTAAGGTTTTCAGCATCGTGAACAACTTCCATTCCACGTCCGCCAAGAACGTAGGAAGGTCGAACCATTACAGGGTAGCCGATCTTCTCTGCAATAGAGAGAGCGTCGTCAACCGTAACAGCCATTCCCGACTCTGGCATGGGGATACCAAGCTTTTCCATCATGCCTCTGAACAGGTCTCTGTCCTCAGCAAAGTCGATAGTCTCGGGAGTTGTTCCGAGAATGTTCACGCCTGCCTTTTTAAGGTCAGCCGCAAGATTAAGGGGAGTCTGTCCGCCAAACTGTGCGATAACGCCCACGGGCTTTTCCTTTTCATGGATAGAAAGAACATCTTCAAGAGTAAGGGGCTCGAAATAAAGCTTGTCAGAGGTATCATAGTCGGTGGAAACAGTCTCAGGGTTACAGTTTACCATGATAGTCTCGAAGCCCAGCTCCTTGAGAGCATTTGCAGCGTGAACGCAGCAGTAATCGAACTCAATACCCTGACCGATTCTGTTGGGGCCTGAACCCAGTATCATTATCTTGGGTCTGTCGTTGTTAACGGGATCCTTATCGGTTCCATTGTAGGAGGAATAATAGTAAGCAGCGTCCTGAGTTCCGCTTACGTGAATGCCCTCCCATGTCTCAACGATGCCGTACTCAGTTCTCTTTGCACGGATATCATTCTCGGGAACATCAAGTATCTGTGAAAGGTACTTGTCAGAGAAGCCGTCCTTCTTAGCCTGTGCAAGAACGTCCTTTTCGGGAATAGCGCCCTTGGCTGCGATAAGTGCGTTTTCTTCATCAACAAGCTCCTTCATCTGCTCAATGAAGTACTTCTTTATCTTTGTAAGCTCAAACAGCTCATCAACGGTAGCACCCTTTCTGAGAGCCTCATACATGATGAACTGGCGCTCGGAAGAGGGAACGTGGAGCATACCGATAAGCTCTTCCTTGGTCTTATCGTGGAAATCCTTTGCAAAGCCCAGACCGTAGCGGCCCTTTTCAAGGCTTCTGATAGCCTTCTGGAAAGCTTCCTTGTAGGTCTTGCCGATGCTCATTACTTCGCCCACAGCACGCATCTGAGTACCAAGCTTGTCCTCGGCGTTCTTGAACTTCTCAAATGCCCAGCGTGCAAACTTGATAACGATGTAGTCACCGTCGGGATAATACTTGTCAAGAGTACCGTACTTGCCGCAGGGGATATCCTCCAAAGTAAGACCTGTTGCCAGCATTGCGGAAACAAGTGCGATAGGGAAGCCTGTTGCCTTGGAAGCAAGTGCGGAGGAACGTGATGTTCTGGGGTTTATCTCGATAACGATGATCCTGCCGTCCTCGGAGTTTCTTGCAAACTGAACGTTGGTTCCGCCGATGACCTGAATAGCGTCAACGATCTTGTAAGCCTGACGCTGCAGCTCCTTCTGAACGTCCTCGGGAATGGTGAGCATAGGTGCGGAGCAGAAGCTGTCGCCTGTATGAACACCCAGAGGGTCGATATTTTCAATAAAGCAAACGGTTATCATGTTGCCCTTGCGGTCACGCACGACCTCAAGCTCCAGCTCTTCCCAGCCGAGAACGGACTCTTCGACCAGTACCTGACCTACGAGAGAAGCCTGGAGACCTCTTGCACAGACAGTTTTAAGCTCTTCTGTGTTATATACCAGACCGCCGCCTGTACCGCCCATTGTGTATGCGGGACGGAGGCATACGGGATAGCCCAGCTTGTCAGCGATCTTCAGCGCCTCTTCAACAGAGTATGCGACCTCGCTGCGAGCCATGGCAATTCCAAGGCTGTCCATAGTTTTCTTGAATTCGATTCTGTCCTCGCCACGCTCGATAGCATCTACCTGAACGCCGATTACCTCAACATTGTACTTTTTAAGGATACCCTTCTTGTCAAGCTCTGAGCAAAGGTTAAGACCGGACTGACCGCCAAGGTTAGGCAGCAGGCAGTCGGGGCGCTCAGCAGCGATGATCTCTTCAAGTCTCTCAGCGTTAAGAGGCTCAAGATAGGTAACATCAGCAATGCCCGGGTCTGTCATGATGGTTGCGGGATTGGAGTTGACAAGCACGATCTCGTATCCAAGCTTTCTCAGCGCCTTGCACGCCTGAGTGCCCGAATAGTCAAATTCGCACGCCTGTCCGATGATTATCGGTCCTGATCCGATAATAAGAACTTTTTTACGGTTATTCCCCATAGTTAGTATCTCCCTTGAAATTTATCGTAATGGAATAGTTAGCTTTTCCATTATAGCACATTTCAGACAAAAAGCCAATAGATTTTGCAAATTTTTTGCTGAATTTACTGCTTTTACAAGAGAGTGCCGTTTTAATTCGTTCTGATGTTGGAGCAAAGCAGCTTTTTTAAGTCTCCCAGCGTTTCGCAGCCGCTTTTTTCACGCATAGATGCCAGCAGCTTTTTAACATAGCTGTAGGAATAAAACAGCTTGTCGCATATTTCCTTGCCGCTGTAACCCATTGCTATAAGCTCTGCCACTTTGCACTCGGTCTCGGTAAAATAAGCCGTCGGAAACTGTGATGACAGCACAGGCTCAGATTTTTTCAAAAGATTACTTATCCTTGCAAGCAGTATTTTCTGAGAAAAGGGCTTTTTGATGTAGTCCGCCGCACCAAGCTGAAAGCCCCTCAGCTCGTCCTCCTCGTCGGACATTCCCGTAACAAACACCACAGGGATATTTCTGCATTTGGGCATTGATTTTATTTCGATTATAACGCTGTAACCGTCTATATCGGGCATTCTTACATCAAGGAGGATAAGGTCGGGGAGAGCTTTATCCGAAAGAGCTTCAAGCGCTTCTCTGCCTCCCGAATAAAGGCTGACGCTGTAGTTCACGCCCAGCAGCACTGCGGCATTTTTTAACATCACCTTGTCATCATCGACCACCATTATACGCTGCTTTTTATCGTCCATTTTCGTTTCTCCTTTCCATAAACTGCCTGAACAGAGCTTCCGCACTTACAAAGTCAAGCTCGTCAACAAACTCCGCAATATAGGTCAGATTTTTTATATTTTCGCTGTCCGTTTCCATGGCAATAAGCTGTTTCAGGTCATTCTGGGTTTCAAGCCAGATATGCTCTTCCAATCCCTTTTGTATCTGTGCCTCCAGACTGCGGCTGCTGGCAGCTTCGCCGACAGATGAATTGATATTATCTGCTGTTTCCGAAATAAGCAGCTTCATGCCCTCTGCCGCACGCTTCCACTCGAACATCAGCAGACTGCGTGCATGAGCCGCATATTCTCTGTCACCTGCATTCAACCGCTTTTCAAGCTCATTTGCCGCCTCAAACAGCGTTAGAGCGCCAATTCCCTTGGCAGCCGATTTAAGGGAGTGTATCTCAAACACAAGACTGTCGCTGCCACTTTCAAACATTTGCTCCACTTTTTCATGGCTGCGGTCATAGCCGTCAGCAAATATCTCAGCCAGTGCGCAGAAACGGGTAATGTTTCCGCTGAGATAGCTCAGCCCCGATTCAAGGCTGATGTCATACATTTTAAGACCGTCCGAGAGCCTGCGAAAGTCTTCGGGAGAAAGCACGTCCTCGGTAGCACTGCTGATTATGACCTTTTCCGCAGGAAGCAGGGATATGAGCAGCTTTTCCAGCGTATGCCAGCGCACAGGCTTTGAAAGATACGCACAGAACCCTGCCGAAATAAACTTTTCCTCCGACCCCGAAAGAGCCTCGGCTGTGAGAGCAACAACGGGAGTGCTTTCCGGCAGACCGTTTTCACGCATTATCCCAAGAGTTTTTATGCCGTCCGTAACAGGCATCATGTAGTCCAGAAGGATAAGGTCATAATCTGCCTTTTTAACTGCTTCCGCCGCAGATATCCCGTCAGAGGCTGTGTCAACGGTTATCATGGTGCGCTCCAGCAGAAGGCTTATAACGCGAAGATTTTCGGCGTTGTCATCAACCGCAAGTATGCGGCATTCGGGAGCAATAAAGCTGTCGGAGCAGGTCTTTTCGCTTACTTTCAGCGATATCTCGCCTACAGGTGAGCTGTCGCATATCTTCTGCGGTATCTCAATGCCAAAGGTGCTTCCCTTGTTTTCGCAGCTTTCCACAATCAGCCTGCCGCCCATGCTGTCCGCCAGATCCTTTGAAATTGCAAGCCCCAGCCCCGTTCCCTCAACAGCACATTCCACAGCGTTTTTGCCACGTCCGAACACCTCAAAAATATGCTCCAGCTCCCTTGCGGGAATGCCTATGCCTGTGTCGGAAACGGTTATCCTTAGAACGGCTTTTTTCTCATCATCGCCACAGGGAACAGTCTCGGCAGAAAGCTTTACGCCGCCCGCTCCTGTATATTTGACCGCATTGGAGATAAAATTTGTGACTATCTGCCTGAGATGGTTCTTATCGCCCTCAAGCATGGACATCATCTGCGGGGAAAACTCAGTGTCAAAATCCAGCCCCTTTTTTCCGCAAAGCTCGCTGCCTATGGAAGCAAGCTCGGATATAAGCGAATCTGTGCGGTATGGCTTTACGGCGGTTATCATTTTTCCCGACTCTATCTGGGTAACATCAAGGATATTGTTTATTATTGAAAGCAGCAAATCGCCTGCACTCTGTATTTTTGATGTGTATTCCCTGATCTCGCTGCGGTCTGAAGAGCGGGTTATAAGCTCATTCATTCCGAGAATAACATTTATGGGCGTGCGTATCTCGTGGCTCATGTTTGCAAGGAAAATACCCTTTGCCTTGCTGCTTCGTCTGGCTTCCGCCATAGCTTCTTCAAGCTGACGCTGCTGGGCATTGTACATTCTTATCTGAAAGAACATTGCCGCTCCAAGTGCCGCCGACGATATGCAGAAGCCTGTTATGACATCGCCCACAACGCCCTTTTCATCGGGAAAAGATGTTACCCACTGCGGAAATTTATAGGCAGCAACACAGCAGAGGATATATATGACTATCTCGGCAGCAGCGCATATGATACCCGCCCTGCCTTCAAGCATAAACAGCGTGAAAACGACTGCAAACACGAAAAAGCATGGCATTCCGCTGTTATATCCCCCTGCGGAGAAGAACATTATGGGGAACAGAAGCATAAACACAAATGTGACCGTTATTATGTAGCACGGTCTGTAGTTGCCAGTTACCGCTGAATACACAAGAAGTGCGCCTGAAAGCAGAGCCGCCGACAGCAGCACAACGCTGTTCAGCGCCGACGCACCGTTTATCAGCGACACCGCAAATATAACAAAGCTCACTAAAAAGCCCGTAACAGCAAGGAGATTAAATATCCTTGCCTTGAAATTAAGTTCCCGTGAAAAAAGCCTGTACTTTATTCTTTTGAGCATATCATCACCCCGTATTACTGCTATTATAACATATGCAAACGTGCTTCGCAACGGTTTGAACGCAGAAGTGTCCCTGAGGGACATTGTATTTGCGCCGTGTATATCCTATAATGAAAATGGACTATGATATACTGAAAGGGGTATTTTATGAATATTAAAAAAATGCTTTTCTGCACTATGGCTTGTCTTATGCTGGCGGGCTGTTCGGGCAGTGATGATATGACAGACCCATCTGACATTTCGGCAGATGTTCTCTATCTTTACGATGTAAAAAACGGGGCGATCAAAGCAGGGGAGGACTGGTCAGACAGCGGGGACGAAGGCTTCTGGCTGCCTGTTTCCGATGATGTATATGCGGAATTTCAGGACCCTGAACGTGTGGGAGCATGGTCTCCCGAGCAGTATTTCAGCGCAAGTGAACTTAAAAAGGGCTTTAAGGGCGGAAAGATAGGCACTGACTCAAAATTCACATGGACTGTAGGCGATGACGGAAAAATCAACCGCCTGTATGAAGTCAATTACTACGCAAACAACAGCGTAACCGGTTGAAAGGGGGATAACATATGCCTTTCTGGCTCGCACTGCTTCTTATGCCGTTATCAGCGGCAGGAATAATTTTATCGGCTCTTAAAATAAAGAAAAAGCCTGTAAAAATACTTGGCATCACACTTTTTTCCATAGTATTCGCACTTATGTTTACCTACATCATACTTGTATTTATAATGGCTTTCAGGGCGGACGATCCTTACGATGATCCCGACCCAAATGCCGTCAGCTCACATTCCCAGTTTGTCGCAGCTGTGGATGATATGTCCGATAACGGCGACAACACCTATACATATGATGACGGCGAAATATCCCTCACCTTTGAAAAAATATCAGCAGATGATATGGAAAGCGCTCTTGAAGAAGCCTCATCGGCTGATAATACAGCGGATTTGTCCGACAATTCCGTGATAAGCGGCTCAGTCCTGCACGGCGAAAGCGGCGGACGTGAATGGTCGGCTGTAATAGATGCTGAGGGCAAGCCAGAAACGGTTTATATATCCGCAGGGGACACTATGGTATCAGCCAAGGTAAACACATCGCCCAATAATGCAGGAGCTGAATATACAGCTTCCGCAGCAGCTGTTCTTGTAACTGACAGCACGCCCTATTCGGAAGATGCCAATAAAACCGAATACCGCACTGACAGCTCTTCCTTTTACATCGAAGAAGCAAACTGCCTGCTTTATTACCCTGCACAGCTTACAGCATTTTCCGATATAGGCAGCGGATATATCTTCCGTGACGAGAAAAGCAGCGCAGTCCTTAAAGTAACTCTCACCCCCAATGAATATACCTCCATGTCAGAGGTGGAAAGCTTTATAAAGAACACTGAAAACAATCAGGTTCTGGCATACGGGGCAAACTGGTTCACCTCGGAAAGCAAAGAAAACGGCAGGATAACATTCGATTATTCGGGCTTCGGCAGCAGATATATAGTTGAAGCGGAGCTTACATATCCCGAAAAAAACTGCAATGTCTTTGGCAAGCTCCAAGGACTGATAAAATGCTGCTTTGTGGGTGACGATATCTGGAAAAGCACCGCCTCGGGCGAGGGATACTCCACGGATAAGGTCACTGCCTACAGCGACAAATTCAGCAGAGAAACAGCGGCATATTACAGCGAGAAACACGGCGTTATCCTGCTTTATCCCGAAATATTCTCTCAGGTGGATAAAACCGATGAATACGTGTTTTTCACCGACCCTGTTACAAATGCGGAAATAACCCTTTTCGGCGATACAGACCGTATCCCTCTCAGCGACTGGGCGCAGAACTATGGATTTGATGAAAGCTATATTGACGGCGAACACCGAGTAAAAGCCGGCGATATGAACGGCGGAAGATACGGCGTAATGTACCTTACCGATACCGAGAACGTGTGCGCTGTGCTTAGCTATCCCGAGGAGTACGCATGGGTGTATGAAGAATTTGAAGAAAGCTTCACTATCATTTTCTCTGCCTCCGAGATAAGCAATACCGAAATGCAGACCGTTTTCATTGAGGAATACGGTGCACTCATCACAATGCCCCTCCAGTTCACACAAACGTCCTTCTATGACGGTGTTATCCGCTATAAGGACGGTCTTAACGGCATGGAAATGACCGTTACCTTTGAATACCTCACCACAAAAAAGGAGCGCAGAAATCTTTTTGCCTGCTTTGACGTTATCGCTGATGACGATGATATCCGCATAGGCGACAGCTATGTGAGCTGGCTTTCAAACAGCGGATTTTTCTACGGAGCAAGGGGCAATGATATGAAAGCCCTTATGCAGATAGATGCTCCAAATGTGGCAAAGGCATACGAATCCACTCTCCCCATGTTCAGCGTGGAATTTGTCACCGAGGACAGCAGGGAAGAGACCAAAGCCCAACAGCTGGCAAAAGAAGCAAGGGAGACAGAACTCACCATGTCCGACCCGCCCGAGGAAGCTTCCGTTACAGTTACCACAGTTACAGAAGCTGTTGCATATCCAAACAAAGTACTTATCTATGAGCCTGAGTCAGATTATACCTATGCCTCTGCCGATGGTGAATACTGGTACAGCCTTGAACAGGAATATGACGAGAGCATTCAGTCGGATTCAGCCATATACTGCATAGAGCAGAAAGAGCTTGTTGCCCATATTCTTGATATTCTAAGATACAATAATTATGATGTAGATAAGCTTGCAAAGGATTATTATAAGCGGATAGGCTATGTTGACTATGATGAAGAGTCCATGCTCCAGAATCTGACCATGGACACAGAGTTTGCCATGTATTTTGCCTACAAGTGCGAGCCACAAAAGGATTCCGACCTTGGCAAGGGCGTGCCCTCTGTTCTGGAAAAGATATGCAATATCCTTGAAATCGAAAAGCCCGATTATGTCCGTGATATTTCCGAGGAAACTTCTCAGACCACAGCACCCGCCGTCACAGCTCTGACAGAAGCCAAAACAGAAGCGGTCACATCTCAGCAAACAAAGCCTGTTACGACTCAGACGACTTCAGCAAAGGAGCTTGACCGCTATCGGATAACCGACGGTGACACAAGCCACGATGCAGAATACGGCTACAACAGCAAAATGGCTGAAACTATCGACATGATACTCACCGAATATGACGAGGACTCTATTGCCGCATATATAGCCGACAAATACAGCGATGAAGAGCTTACAGCAATCACCGCCGAAATGTACACAGGCGGATACGACTATGATTACGGCTATATCACCACCCTTGTATATATTCTGGCAAATTACTCCGACGACCGTGTTATAAGCGCCATGACAGGCGGTTCACCTCTGCCCGCAAAGGAAGCATACATATATTTCCCCGAATATGACGATTACGGCACAGGCTGGGGCGAGCCTGATATCTACACCGACACGGTATGGAAAATAACTGACAGCGATAAGATAGAAGAATACGCCCTGCTTACCGATACTTCGCTTTGCAGTGATATCTACGACAAATACGGCGATATTATCCTTTGCCTTACCGGATCATCAATGCACGGCGAAAAAGTGCCTTTCTGGGTAAACAACTGGGAAAATGATACGGGCAAGGCGGCATATCTGCGTGACAGGATAGTTCCCAATGCAATTAACTACATTGATGAATACTGCAGCGGTGCAGACGGATTTTATATGGACTGCCTCAGTGCGGACGCAAAACTTATCACCTTTAACGCAGGCGGCTCAAAGCATACAGGAATAAAAATAACAGCCATTGATATGTATGACCCCGATTTTGACACAGTGGATTTTTACCTTGACATAAACACAGGCGCTCTTTATTGCGGCGGCTCTGAAACGGTAACCGGCGATATTTTCGGATAAGAGGTGCATTATGGATAATAAGGAAGCAAAACGGATAGGAAAAATACTGCTCCGTATAGCAGTCACATTGCTTTTTATAATAATAACTCTCGTAGCAGCTGTTTCTATGGCAGCTTCCTACGGCTTTACGGCAGGACTTATTGCGGCAGTCATCGGCTTTTTCATATGTTCTGCGGTCACAATGGCAATGAAAAAAACAGGCTCAGACGATATAAGTAAGGATATCCTGCCCGATATCCTTATGCAGCGCATTGAGCTGAAAGAATACTCCGCCTCAAAGCGCTTTGACGATCCTGAGATAAGACGTACAGGTCTCCTCAGCGGATTTACTTCTGCTGACGGCGGAGCGTATATTGACGGCTCGGTCAAGGGCATACACTTTGTCCGCTGCAATATCGAGCTGACAGACCGTGATACGGAAGAAATATATAACCCCGATATCAATTCATATGAAAAAGTAACATCTGATAACAAGGTCTTTTCAGGCTATATCCTGCGCACCGAACATCAGATACCGCAGTATGCGGGAGTGAAAGTGTGCAGTGACACTGCAAATGCTCCTGCGCTGTATCGGAACGGTGAAAAGCTTCGCAGTGAAAACGGCATATCCGTATTTTCATCTATCGGAGAAAATGTACCTGTTGCTCTCACAAACGGTCTTTCCGCACTTGTCGCCGAAACAGGGGATCCCGCAGCGGCAGCTGTGACAGATAAGTATATTTACCTTGCAGTATGCACAAACGACCTGCCGTTCAAAGGCAAAGCATTCCGTTCCATAAAAGCAAACAGCGAAAAGTTCACCGCTCAGACGGAACAGCTGGTGCGTATTGTTGAAAGGCTGAATTTCCTCGATCATGTACGTTAAAGCACATTAAGCGAAATTCTCCACACTTGGCATGATTTGTTAATCTTTATATGTTATAATATCATGCAGTTGTATTATAGCAAGGTCATTTTATGCCTTGCTATAATTTTATTTATCGGAGGTATTCACAATGCAGATGAACGGACATTTGTCTGAATATGATGAAAAGGCTATCACAGATGTATTCCTGCATGAAAAGAACGCAGGAATACTCGGCGGGTACTGTGAAGACGGATTTCCGCTGTACTATGCAAACGATAAAATGGCAAAAATGCTCGGTTATCCCGATACCGCTTCACTGGCAGAGGGTATCGGCGGAATGGTGGCAAACACTATACACCCCGACGATATGCCGCAGGTGCAAAAAGACCTTACCGACAGCTATTACGAGGGTCAGACATATGAGACCACCTACCGTATGCTCCGCAAAGACGGAAGCTGGTTCTGGACTGTGGATAAGGGCAAGGTCATCAGGACCGATGACGGCAGGCTCGCCATTGTAAGCATATGCAATGACATGACGGATTTTGTAAGGCGGCAGAAGGAGCTTGAACAGCAGAATTTTCTGTCCGAATCAATGTTCAAAAATCTGCCGGGGGGATATCACCGCTGCTTGTGTGAAAAGGGCTTCCCGTTCCTTTACGTCAGTGACCGTTTCCTTAATATTCTCGGCTGGACTGAGAAGGATATCAGAACACGGTTTGACAACAAATACATGAACCTTGTTCACCCCGATGACCGCCAGCTCATACTTAAATACTGCAATACGGTGATACAGGAAAAAGGGACCGATAACTATGCAGATCAGATATACAGGCTCCTTGGAAAAGACGGCTATCATTGGGTATCCGATACCACAATACTCATTGCCGCAGGCGGCAGAACTTTTTTTCAGGGTATAATCTCCGACATAACCAAATATATGGAATATAAGGAAAAAGGAGAGCGTGCCCTTGAAACTGCTCTCAGCTCGGCAAACCTGAAAAATGAAGTTATCTCTGCCGTAAGCACGCTTTTTTTGCAGATATATGCAGTCGATCTCACTGCCGAAAGATATGACCGAGTTAATACCGATGGCGTTAAATACGGCATGGTGGAACGTGGCGGACATATTTCCGAAATGGCTGATATCGGCATAAACCGGCTTGCTTCTCCCGAATATCACGATGTTATGGCAGAGTTTCTTGATTTTGATACCCTTGCAGACCGCCTTGCCGATAAAAATTCCGTTTATACGGAAATGAAAGGCTTCAACGGCAAATGGTATTCTGTTAATTTTATAGTGCAGAGCAGGGACGAAAATGGAAAAGTAACAAGAGTGCTGTATGTTGTAAGCGACATAAACGACCGCAAGACCAAGGAGCTTGAATACGAAGAAAAGCTTGTAAATACACTTCAGGAAGTGAAGCGTGCTGATATAGCAAAATCTGATTTTCTCCGAAGAATGAGCCACGATATCAGAACCCCCATAAACGGCATTCGTGGAATGCTTGAAATAGCAAACCATTTCCCCGAAAATATGGAAAAGCAGGCAGAATGCCGCCGCAAGATAGGGGAGGCTTCGGGATATCTGCTGTCGCTGGTAAACAACGTTCTTGATATGAACAAGCTGGAATCGGGCAAGGTAATACTGGAAAACAAGCGGTTCGATATCATAGATATGCTGAAAAAATCCAATTCCGTTGCTGAAATAAATGCCTCCGAACACTGCATTGCCTTTAATGTTGATGAAAGCAAGATTAACATAATCCACAGGAATGTTATCGGCAGCCCGGTACATCTCCAGCAGATACTTCTCAACATGACAAACAATGCCGTTAAATACAACCGTGAAAACGGCAGCATAACCGTATATACCACAGAAGAGCCTATAGACAGCGATACCTCCATGTACACCTTTGTTTGCTCCGACACAGGCATCGGCATGAATGAGGATTTCATCAAGCACGCCTTTGAGCCCTTTTCACAGGAGGAGCGCAGCGAAAACAGCTCCTTTGGTTCAGGTCTCGGTCTTTCCATCGTCAAGGAGCTTGTTGAACGTATGGGCGGAAAGATAGACCTGCAAAGCAAGGTCAATGAAGGGACTTACTTCTCTGTCTCCGTGCCTTTGAAAATTGACCGTGATGTCAGCGGAGAAAAGTCCGAAAGCACTGTCCGCCCCACAGTTGATATGCACGGCAAAATGGCTCTCCTGGTCGAAGATAACGAGCTTAACATGGAAATAGCCGGGTTTCTTCTTGAGGGTGAGGGCATGATAGTTGTAAAAGCCTCCAACGGCAAAGAAGCTGTGGAAAAGTTCGCCGCTTCTGAGGTCGGCGGATTTGACATCATCTTCATGGACGTTATGATGCCCGTAATGAACGGACTGGACGCTGCCCGCAAAATAAGGTCAATGACCCGTGCGGACGCTCAGACCATACCCGTTATCGCAATGACCGCAAACGCTTTTCAGGACGATGTTCAGCGCAGCTTTGAGGCGGGAATGAACGCCCACATCACAAAGCCACTTGATATCATCAAAATTCGTGAAGCTATAACGGACGTTATGACTAAGAACTTGTCTTCACAAACTAAAATCGACGCAACAGGGTTTGCAAATTGGAAATAATACAAATATTTTCTTGGTAAAAAGACCTAATTTCATAGTCCTTTGACAAACGCCCGGACCAAGTCATCCAGCCAAATGTTCGTTCAACTGCCCAACGAACAAGCTGAATTTCAAATTCATTTTTTATTCGCGGAGAAATATCAACTTTTAAATTGTGAAAAATTTCAAACGTGTTTTTAAGAACCTGTCTTCATAAGAAATGTGTGCAGATTTTCGAGCATAATTTTGTTGCAGAGTAGGCAAAAATCCGCAG
>UMBT01052836.1_pt1 | contig 24473 bp, 18 predicted proteins | sample 1964001 | NCBI WGS metagenome assembly UMBT01 (sample SAMEA4835945, study PRJEB28245) | human gut metagenome | biome: gut microbiome; material: fecal sample | place: Denmark | collected 2008
CTGTGCGAGATGCAGCGAAGCGGAGAATTGACACATAGTGTCGCACACACCAAAGGCGCCACCGTGCGCGGGGGAGCTGCTGAGCGTAAGCGAAGCTGAGGGGAATAGTTCATGGCACTTGGCAGCTTAGAGCCGCTCCCATTTCGTCACGGCTACGCCGCGACACTTTCCCCGTAAACGGGGACAGCTTTGGAGGGGTGGTATCGGGGCTGCTCTTGTTTATCGCAACCCCTTCAGTCAAACCTTCGGCTTGCCAGCTCCCTGGCCGGGGAGCATTTTGGTACAGTACAAACTCCCATATTAAGCCTCACTATCGAGGTTCGGAGTTGAGCGCCGCCAGTGGCGGATGAAGCGAAACGGAGAACGGGCAGGAACAGGGAGAATCGCGAACGGCAGTGAGTAAGGCGGCCCAGTGAACAAAGGAATAGCGCATAATTGACATTGTTGCATTTATATGTTACGGTTGTTACCAAACAAAATAACAAAGTTGGAATTATAGGAGGTCTTTGCATGAAGAAAGTATTCGTGTGGCGGAGTAGAGCCACATTACTTGGATTTTTACAGCACGTTTGGCGGACTTAATAATTCGCTTGGAACAGCAAGTACCTTTGTGTTAGAAGTTGACCCTGAAGACACGGAAATCTATTTTAGTCGTCCAAACGGTGGATATGAACTTGTTTTAATTAAAGCATATAATACAGGCGAATGGGTTAGGCCAAATAAATAAATTCAGGCTTAACAAAGGCAAAATGAAAAGGGACATGAACGATTTCCGATCCGCCATGTCTCTTTTTGTTTGCATCTTTCAACTTTTTTACTATAAATGAGTCTGAAGTCGTTGTACGTCAGGAAGTTGAGAAAACTGTAATAAACGATCCTCACTTCATATTATCAATAAGCTGAAGTATAAGCTCTTTTTGCTCTGCCGTAAGGAAGTGCCATTTTGAAAACAATTCCTGCTGATCTTTTGAAAGTTCCACTTCCGTTCCTTCTGAGAAGAACTGTGCAAGGCTTATTCCGAATGAGTCGCAGATGACCTGCAATGTGCTGATACTCGGAAGCGTATTGCGGTTGAACATATTTGAAATGGTGGATATGGAAAGCCCCGACTCTTTCGCAAGACGGTATTCGCTCCATCCATGGCGTTGCATCAATTCTGTTATGCGCTGTTTTACGTCCACCAAATTCACCTCTTAATAATATTATATGTCTCAACTGAGAAGAAAATAGTTGCTAAAAGTATTGTATTTATGTCGCAAATGGGCTATATTGATAGTACCAAAGCGAAGGAGGGTATTTTATGATATCACATTGTGCGAAGAAACTGCGTATTGGGAAGATGGTGCAGCATAAGTGTAGGGCAGACTGCGTTCGAAGAAACTGGCCCGCTTGATTCAAACCGGCCGTATTCATCCCGAAAAGCTCATTACACATAAATTTCACGGGCTGGAAAATGTGGAGCCGGCGCTCATGCTGATGAAAGACAAGCCGGCAGACCTGATTAAACCATTGGTTTTGCTGTGATGCCTGTTGAAAAAAATATGAACGGCAGAAGGAAGCTCACGCCTGCTATAAGGGTTTGATTGTTGTGATGCGGGCTGTTCTCGCGGTATATTTTGCGTATGCCTTGCGGATTGCCATTGCTTCGGTGAACAATCCTCCATTGCAGAACACATGCCGTGCTAAATCCAATCTACGGTTTTTAATCTGACAAAACCTCAAAAGTAAGGCGGGACTGGCTTTAGCCGTCCCGCCGTCAATGCTTCGATCGGACTGAAAATCAGTTTGTATCATTATTAAAGTCAGCGTCAAACTTGATGCAGTCCTTTATCATGCTTTTGGGAACCGCGACCGTGATAAGACGATAGCTATCTGCGCCGTCGGTTGTGGATTTAGAGCCGTTGCGGGGCATTATATGTATGCAGAATGTGTTCCCGTCACAAAAAATGCTGCTCACTTCCAAATCACTTGCCTTGTTGCTGACATCAACATAGACGAGCATTAAGCTGTTTTCTTCAAAAAATGCCTCATCGCGGCCGGAAGTTGCTTCATTGAAGGACAAAGCGCCGTCATATTTATCATCCATACCGAGCGAGTCCCCAAATGCGGCCTTGAATTGCTCCAATTCTTCCAATGAATCGAATTTGTATATGGGAAGATGCATAACGCTGCTGAACATCATGGTTTCCTCATTCAATGCGCCTGAGTAAATCGCCCCAAAATCCGCCCGCGACGCATGGGATATAACAATATCAAAAACCTCGTCTGCGGGCATGTCGCCCGGCGTGGTTAAATTGACATCGGGAGTTTCCGCAAATGGCATATCGTCCGATAGATTTTTTGTTTCCTTATTTGGGCTGCACCCGACCAAAGCCAAGGCGCAAGCCAATGTCAAAATGAATATGGCCGGTTTGTTCATGCAGAGGCCCTCCTTTCAAACAAACGGTAAACGCCCTCAAGCCTTCCGCTTTTTACGCGCAATAACCTCAACGACTATGCCTATGCACACGATAACCAAGTATACTATTATGCATATTATCCACATATTGTTCAGGGTCATTGCGCCCGTAGGGTCGGCGTAATCTTGGCGAAAAATCAACCCTGCGGCAAATGAAACGGGGTAACCAAGGGATGCGAAAAGCGGGAAGCGGCTGCACCCGAAAAGCATGGAAATGCCTATAAACAAGCCGCCCGCAATCAGCAGCACGAGGGGAAATTGCTTCATTTTGTGCATATCAAACAGAGCAAATCTGCAAATCAGAAAGCTTGCAATCAGAATGGCCATGGACAAAAGGCCGATTCCGTATTTTTTCATACTTATTACCTCCTTGCATGAGTATTTGTATTATTATACCATGGCGTTACCGGGCGTTTCAATGCTTTTTGCATTTTGAGGGGGGGATTTATTATGCATTCCGCCGATTAAGCCCGCAAGGGACAGATGGAGCGGGTGGAAAGGGAGCGCGAAAAAATATACAATCCAAAATTGGAATACGTTGGATTTTTTTACTATACCATGATATAATATACTTGGGCTAAGCTGAAGGAATGGCGGCATAATTAATGCTTTGAGCCAAAACGTCAGCAAGGGGAGGAAAGAGAAAAATGAAAAACAGAAAATGGGGAATGGCACTCATAGCTGCGCTTTTGTGCCTGTGCATGGCGCTGAGCGCGTGCTCTAACGATGCGGACAACGACCCTAACGAGGTTGTGGGCCAGGATTGGCGCACATGGGGCCTGGTGGTGGACAGCGGGACAATAACCCGCAACGGGGAAGACACCGCCGTGCTTGTATGCGTGGAGGACGACGGGGCGTATTTTTATCATGACGACGAGAATCAGGTGCTTTTCGATTTTGTTAAGTTCCCTGAAGGATACGGCCTTACGAGCGGCAACTACAACACCATAGCGTTCGAGGACGGCAATGGCGACGGCAATACGGACGTTGCTATTCAGTTCAATATGGATGACGATAATCAGCTTGTGCTGGTATGGATGTATGACGAAACATCAAACGGTTACTATTTCTATGATGAAATAGTTGATGACAACAGCGAACCGGATACGCCGGACGAAACTCCCGAGCAGGTTATAACCAACAGCGATTGGGAGCATGACACCATAATAGAGGATATGGGCAACGAAATGTACGTTGCCGATGCAACCGTGGGCGTGCAGACGTACTATCCGTATGGCTACGTCGTTATGGAAGTTATAAGCGACGCGCTGGTGATATACGACAACAATTTCAATTATGCCGTTGCCCGCTGCGTGAACGATATCTATGCGGACTATAACGGTTCCGTTGAGGAATTCGCAATAGATTATGCCAACAGCTATATCTATAATGACTTTGGCCCGCTTTACAGCATGTTCAGCCCCATTGTGGATATGGATATAAAGGATCCCGATAATCCCAACGACCTTGCGCAGATGGACGGCTATGTTTACGACGATACCGAATCCGCCTACGTTCGCCTGTATATCTATACCGATGCGGATGGCAACGTGATGGCAAAGTCGTTCTATGTTACCGATGACGATGCGCTTACCGTTATGGACGAAATATGCAGCGGTGTGAACCATACCGCATGGTATGGCATAGAAGGGTAGGGATCGAACTTATGCCTTTATGGGGTGCGGTAGTTGCGCTTGTTGCGGCCATTGCGGCAATAGTGCTGGACGTTCGTAAGATAGAAAACAAAAAGGCCAGAACTGCGGGCATAATAATCGCGTCCGTAATAGGCGCGGTCAGCCTTGTGTATATTGCGCTCACGCTTATACTCGTAAGCGCCGTGGACTGAGCAAAAAAGAACATATGTTAATGTGCGGTTCCGTTAAGCTTATGCTTTTCGGAACCGCTTACTATATGTTATAATCCATATATGATAGTTATGGACTTGGAATGGAACAGCGGCGTTGGCGACGGCAAATCGCTCGCTGAAATATTGCAGATAGGCGCGGTGAAGTACGATAGATCTGCCCACAAAATAGTGGACACGTTCAGTGTATTCATTCATCCCTGTGTGCACAGCGAATTCAGCGTGGGCGCAAAGGCGCTGCCGCAGCTCTGGCGTTCGCTTGAAAGCAGGCTTACGTTTGAGCAGGCGTATACCGCTTTCCTTGACTGGGTCGGCGAGGAAACCATGTTCGCCGCGTGGGGCGGCGGGGATTGGCATGTGCTCAACGACAACGCCAAGTATTATTCCCTGCCCATAAAGCAGGATGTTCAAATGCTGGATGTTCAGTCCGCATTCAGCCTTACGATGGGCGTGGGCAGCGTGCTTGCGCTTTATAAGGCGGTGGAATTTTGCCATATACCGGATTGCTTTGACTATCATGATGCGCTGGCTGATGCGATGTATACCGCGCTTGTCAGCGAATGGGTGGATGAAGAAACGCTTGAGCTCAGCCTCGGAAAAATCGTGCCGCGCAGCATGGAAATGACAGGCAAAACGTTTGAAACACCGCCCGCCAAGTATTCGGAATACTTCACCAATCGCCACGATGTTATGAATTGCGACGATATGCGCATAGTCAATTGCCCCATATGCGGCACGAAGCACAGCATAGGCGAATGGTTCAGCAACGACCGGCGCCGTTATTATGCCGCGTTTCGCTGCCATGGGCACGGCCGCTTCATCTGCCGCATGACGATAGTGAAAAAGGATGATCTTATCCGCGGGCGTTTGGCAATTCCGCAAATGACGCCAAAGGAGCTGCATAGCTTTCAGGTGGCCAAGAATGCCAAGCATTATCTTTGCAGCGCAACGCTTGGCCTTATAGCGCAAAAGCGCAAAAATAAACAAAAAAAACAGCCCGCTCAGGCGGCTGCCACTCCCGCGCAGTAATCAGGCGCGGGAATTTTTTTAGCCGCTCGACTTTTTGAAACCGAAGGAGTATAATACTGCTTGCTTTGCGCTGCGGCGCAGGGCGTATTTTATTGAAGAAAGCGACGGTTTGATATATATGGAATTGGTAATAAGCAATGCGCGCGGCTTTGCGAAGAAAAATGCGGTTATGCTCATTGCGTTTGCGGCGGCGCTGATAACAAGCCTGTTTGTGCCCGTGGATAAGGAATACATAGGCTACTTTGACTTCAAAACGCTAAGCTGCCTTTTCTGCGTGCTGGCGGTGGTCTGCGCGCTCAAGGACATAAACTTCTTTTTTGTTATAGCGCGCAAAATAGTGCACTTTTTCAAAACGGCGCGCATGAGCATACTTGCGCTTGTGTATATAACGTTCATAGGCTCCATGCTCATTGCCAACGACATGGCGCTGCTCACGTTTCTGCCGCTGGGCTTCCTTGTGCTGAGCAGCACGGGGAAACAGAAATATATGGCGTTTACGTTTATTATGCAAAATATTGCCGCCAACCTCGGCGGCATGCTTACGCCTTTCGGCAATCCGCAGAACCTTTATCTTTACACTAAGTTTAATATTCCCAACGGCGAATTTATGGGCATAATGGCCCCGCCGTTCATATTGTCCGTTGTGCTCATCACGCTGTGCTGCATCATATTCGTAAAAAACGAGCCGCTTATGATAAGCGATGAAAAGATAGAGCTTAACGGCAAACGCACTGCGCTGTATCTTGCACTGTTTGCGCTGGCGATAGCGATTGTTTTCCGCGGCATACCGTATTGGATAGGGCTTATAATAATTCCAGCGGTGCTGTTCTTTGCTGATCGGCATGCGCTTGAATCGGTGGACTATCCGCTGCTTTTCACGTTCGTGTTCTTTTTCATATTCGCGGGCAATATGGCACGCATGGATGCGGTAAGGGATTTCTTTTCCACCCTGCTTTCAAAAAACACATTGCTTTTCAGCGCGCTTTCCTGCCAATGCATAAGCAACGTACCTTCGGCGATACTGCTTTCGCAGTTCACCGGCAACTATGCGGAGCTGCTTATAGGCGTGAACGTGGGCGGGGTAGGCACGCTTATTGCCTCGCTTGCCAGCCTTATCACCTTCCGCGAATACGTTAAGCACGACCCCAAAAGCACCCGCCGCTACATTGCGGAATTTTCCGCCTTCAACTTCGGCTTTCTTATAATACTCATTGCCTTTGAGCAGTTTGTGATGAAGGTATAAATATCCCCTTGCTATAAAGCGCGGGTATGGTATAATCAATTTATCGACAATATTCTACAAAATACAACATGACCATGATAGCCCTACGGAGGACAAGTATGCGTACCCACATTGCCCTGCTCTTGTGCCTTATTCTATGCTTATGCGCCGCGACGCCATCAAAGGCGCTTGGCGGGATATTTATGGCCAATGTTAACGAAACGGAATGGAACGCGGAGAACGCCTGCTGGGTTGAACGGCATTATATTGCCGCAGCGGACGAATTCTCCGCGTTTGTTTATGCTGCTCATATGGAGGAATACGAGCGGGACGGCGTGCGCGCGCCGCTTGTGTGCGAAGCGTATATCGGCTCAGCCGACTCCGAACGTATCACGATTACGCTGGATGAAAATTGGCTCATCGGCATACAGACAGTTGTGTACTTAGTCAATGCAGAGCTTATAATAGGCGAAAACGCCGCGGCTGTGAATTACGGCAGCATATATATCGAATCCGGCAGTACGCTTACAGTCAACGGCGCGCTTGAAAACGAGGCCATTGAATATGCGTCCGGCGAATTCAGGCTGAACTGCGGTATATACATACGCGACGGCGGCACTCTTAACGCCCTGAATGGCAAATATACGGGCGGCGGCAAGCTATACAAAAGCGCAAACGGCGCCGTGCTCGGCACGGAACAAGGCAATGCATTGTACTTTTCAAACGGGCGGGAGCTTTCGGTGCTGCTCACCCAATGCGGTGAATATGCTGCGCTTTATGCCCGCGGCGCGGTGACGCTTGACTCGGCATTTGCTTTGCCGTATGGTGCGGGAATGGTGATAGACGGCGGCAATTCGCTTACCCTTGCGCCGGGCGCGTCGCTTACGTGTACGGGGAACATATGGGTCAACGGCGGCGCGCTTACGGTAAGCGACGGCGCGAATATCACATTCGGCAACGCGGCTGCGCGCATATGGGCAAATGCGGAAGATGGCTCATCTGTGACGGGGCAGGGGCTTGACAGTATAACGGTGCGGTATACCAAAAGGGGAGTAAACTCGCAGGCGGATATGGACGCGGCTTTTGGCGGCGCGTATTCGGACGAAATTATACACATTATTGATGTAAATACGCCTGTTAGTATAAACCAAGCATGGAACGTAGGCGAAAATATGCTTATTCGCGTTAACGGCGGCGCAAGGCTTACGCTTAATGCGGCAGTCACTCTCAGCGGTGCGCTGCAGGTTTATAACGGCGCGGAGCTGAACATATGTGCCGCGCTTACGAATGAAGCATATGGCAACGTGGCCGGAGTTGAGCGCGGGCTGTGCGTATTTGCGGGCGGCACGGCAATGCTTGCATCCGGCGGCAAATATGCGGGCGATGGCACGCGGCGCGTGTACGGCAGCATGGACGGCTTCTGCCATGCGGAAACGGAAGCGGAGCTGAACGCGGCGCTTTCATCCGGCGCGAATACGGTGTATGTAAGTCAGGATGCTATTGTTGCGGTAAACGGCGCGGTGAGCATACCGCGCGGAGTCACGCTTAAACTGCTTTCGGGTGCGCGGTTGAGCATTGCGGACGGCGCGCTGCTGATAAACACGGGCGCAATAGAGCTGAGCGAAACCGCTGCGCTGCACATATCATACGGTGCGCAATATATCCGCGGCGGGGAAGAAAAGTTCAGCGGCACGGTAACGGGGCTTGACGCGCAGCCGCGGCTTTTCAACACTACGACCGCCCGCGCAGTCGGCCTGTTCACCGAAGCAAGCGCGGAGTATGCCCCACTTTGCACGGATGCCGTGCGGATGTTTGAAGATATGCGGCTGCGCTATGCGCTCAGTATTGGCAAAAGTATAGCCGGCATGGACGTATCGTTTGAAGAGGGGAGCGGATTGAGCGCGCAGTGGAGCACGGCGGACGGCGGCGCGGCAATAACGCTGCTCGGCTGCGGGAGTGAAACCGAGGAGACAGTATGCCTAAATATAGCCTTCGCAGACGGCACGGCGGAGAGCTATTGCTTTATCGTTCGCATGAGCGAAACCGAAGGCGCGTACAGGGTGGGCGATATTGACCGAAGCGGCCGCATAGACGTGCGCGACGCGGTGCTGCTCTGCATAAAAATAGCTAAGGGCGACGCCGATGCGGACATAAACGGCGACGGCAGGCTGAACGTTGCAGACGCTGCCGCGCTGTGCAGAATTATTTTCCAAGGCTGAGCGCGGTTGCAAAGGCGCGAAGCGTACTATATAATAAGCATATCTGTACGAACGGAGGGGAGAAGAATGAGCGGAGCGAAAAGAATACTTGCCGCACTTGTTGCCGCGGCGGTGCTTTTGATGGGCACGGCGGCGCTTGCGGAGGATACTAAGATAAACATAAGCGCGGGCGAGGCCGGTGCAGACGGCACAATAACCGTTACCATAAGCCTAAGCGGTGATACAAGCGTTGCAGGCGCGCAGCTTGCGCTTGATTATGATGAAACAATGCTGGAACTTGTCAATGTGAAAAACGGGGCGATAGTTTCCGGCGGCATAAGCGCCACCAATGACGAAGAGCCTGGCAGCGTTATATTCATTTGGAGCACGCTTATGGGCAGCAAGCAGCCGGGCGAACTGCTCAAACTCACGTTCCGCCCCAAAGAGGGCGCGCACGGCAGCACGGAGATAAAGCTGGACAATGCGCTCACGGAAACCATGATAATAGACGAAGAGCTCAATGAGCTTGCATATACCGAGGGCAGCGCCACGCTGGAGCTTGCATCCGCGACTAACACTCCCGCGCCAACTGCTGCGCCGGAGCAGAGCGCGCAGACCACGCAGGCGCCTGCCGCTACCGCCAACCCCAATGCAGACGTTACAATGGACATAGGCCAGAACACCACCATTTCCGGCGGCAGCGGCACAATATGGTCCAGCAGCAACGAGCGCGTGGCTACCGTTGACCAAAGCGGCAGCGTGACCGCCCATGCGGAGGGCGAAGCCGTAATTTATGCCATAAGCGAGGACGGCACAAGCGTTACCGAAACCGTTGTGTCCGTGGGCAGTCAGCAGGCGGCTGAATCCCCGGCACCGCAGACAGACGCTCCCGTGCAGACGGACGCGGCGCAGACGGATGCCGCGCAGGTGACCGTTGCCGAAACGGAGGACGACGGGCCTTCGGTTTGGATGTGGCTGCTTTTCGCGGCGGCTGTGATAACGGGGATAGCCTCTATTTATCTGGCCATCCGCGCCATGCGCCGCAGGTAATTGGCAGGAAATAACATGTAAATCAACAGTTTGTGAATAATACCCGCAAAGGAGCAGAATAACCTTGCTTATATTGCTTTTTGCGGGTATAATACTATATAACTATAGGTGGTGGAGGTATGCCCATCGCCTGCTCCGGTCCAAATACATAAGGAGTTTAAAGGCATTACATGAAACGACAGAGAATCGTAGCAGCTTGGCTCGCGTGCATAATGGCGGCATTTGTGCTGCCGTTCGCTGCGCTTGCCGAGGGGGGAGATATCGCCATAAGCCTTAGCGGCGGCAACGCTGAGCTTGCGGTGGGCGATTATCTTAGCGTCAACGTTAAGTTTGATGCGGCTGTTGCAAGCTTTGGCGGCGCGGAGTTCAATGTTGAGTACGACAGTGCCAAGCTTGAATTCGTATCGTACACGCCGCTTATCGGCAGCGCGGATGAAACGGGAAACGGCGCGCTCAACTATCACAAAAAGATTAGGGACGGCAATATTAAAATACTGCTCCTTAACGCCGCCAACATAATCAACAAGAATAGTACGGGCATTGCAAACGGAACCGCGATAGGCAATCTTGTTTTCAAGGTAACGGGTGCGAATGCGGGCACGGCAAGCGTAAAGATAGCCAAAGAAGGCTTTGCGGCATGTATGCCCGGGGATAATACCACAGCCCCCGCGCTGACCCCTGCTGACAGCACGTTTACGCCAACCAACGTGACCGTGAGCGACAGCGTGACCTATCCCACGGCGGGTGCGCCCACGGTATACTGCCTGACGAGCGAGAAGGACGGCGCTGTTACGCTTTCGCTCAAGGCGAGCATTGCCGATTTGCAGCGGCTGGACATGCAGCTTACGCTGACGGGCTATGAAAATATTACCGCAGTAGCCGACTGCCCGCTCAATGTTACGGTAAGCAACAATGTTGCCACGATAACCTACGATGCGCAAAACGGCAGCGGCGTGGACATGCGCAGCGGCGTGGCGGTGCTGACGATGAAAAAATCGGGCGCAAGCCAAAGCATTATCTCAGAGCCCAAGGCCATAGCCACAAAGGACGCCAACGGCGCCCTCAGCCCAATAACTCAACCCACCGTAACCGACGACCCGTATGGGGGGTATGAGTATGGCGATGTGAACGGCGATGGAAGCATAAATGTGCTTGATGCGATATTGCTGTTGCAGTATTGTGCGGGCATGAGTGCGGCTCAATTGGATGATGTACAGCTTGCGAGGGCTGATGTTGCATACGATGGCTCGGTTAATGTACTTGATGCAATATTGATGCTTAGATATTGTGCAGGAATGAGTGTCAAGTTTGGAATACAGTAACAAAGAGTACGAAGGGAGAGTAAGATGAGAAAAAGACTAATTGCATTGGTTATGGCGATAGCAATGGTAATGAGCGTAAGCAGTTACCCTGTTACTGTTATCGCGGAAACCGGCACAGAGGTAAAGCTTGCTATCACGACTGATAAAAGTGGTACGCTTGCTATTGGCGACGAGATTAATGTCAACGTTGATGTATTAACCAATCCTGGAGTTAATAACATAACTGCTGTCATACTCTTTGATGTAGAACAATATGAGTTTATCAAGTTCTCAAAAAATAAAGAATATGCAGGTGATGCAGAACCTGGTGAATACTTAACCATTAACACCGAACAGGTTGAAAATGGTAAAGTACTATTCATGAGTACTGCTGATAGTGAGTTTAGCGATACTGGTACTTACTACAAATTTAAACTGAAGGTTAGAGATACCGCTAAAGCTGGTGCTGCAAGCATAAACTTTAAACTTGATGCTGCTGAAAATGATTCCACTTTGTACGCGAAGAATAAGACCATTTATTATTTGGACAGCACAAGCGTGACTGTGCCTTCTAACGTTATCTCCATCCCCGTAACCGAAATAATCATCAGCGGCGCTGACAGCATAACCGGAATCGGCAACACCACTCAGCTTACCGTTGAGGCGCAGCCTGCCAACGCGACACAGCCCAACACCTACATGAGCAACGTTGATTGGAGTACAAGCAACGATACGGTTGCTACCGTTAAAAACGGCCTTGTAGCCGCTGTTGGCGAAGGTACTGCAACCATAACCGCAACGTTTGAGGGCAAGACCGCTACCAAGGAAATAACCGTTAAAAAGGCTACCCTGATCGGCACGGTCACCATTACCGGAAATGCCGTTTACGGCGAAACTCTTACCGCGGCATATATTAAAGGCAATGCCCAAAAGGTAGAGTACGTTTGGTATCGTGAAGGCGGAACTGAGCCTGTCGGTACAACAAATACATATACTATTACCAAGGACGACATAGGCAAGGTACTCACTGTTTGGGTCGGCTCGGACAACTTCGCGGGCAACGTGAGCGCAAAGACCGGAAAGGTCGAAAAAGCCACGCAGAAAGCTCCCGACGCTCCCGTTATCGAAGCCAAAGAGAACGTTATAACCGTTAAAAATGTTGACCACGATGCGGAATATCTTCTTGTTGGTGATGGCGCCAGTCAGAATTTCGGCAAGGAAACCGAGTTCACCGTGCAGTACGGCAAGACCTATTATGTTGCGGCCCGCTATCCCGAGACCGCTACCCATAAAGAGAGTGAGGAAGCTCAAAGCAATCCTGTTACTATTGACAAGGCCCCGTGCAATCTGACCGTTACTGCGGGCGAAGGCGGAACGGTTGATGGTATTCCCGAAGGCACCGTGCGCGAAGGCAACGAGGTCACCCTTACCGCCAAACCAGGCGACTTTGACCACAAGTTCGTCAAGTGGGAAGTTACCGGTATAACCCTGACGGAAGCAGAAGCGAAGGCTAACCCGATAACCTTCACCATGGGCAACACGGACGTGACGGTAAAGGCTGTGTTTGAGAAGAAGGAAGCCGTTATTATAAACTTCAACGGCCTCAACTTCACCTATGACGGCACACAAAAGACGCCTGAAATCGGCCCTGAAGAAGTTGTAGGCATGGATCGGACTATTGAATATTTCGACAGCCTGAATAACAAACTTAAATCTGCTCCTAACGAAGCAGGTACATATAAAGTTAAGGTAACGTTTACCTCCAGCGAAGCTTCTGAATACCGCACGACCTGGGCGGACGCAACGTTCACCATAGCAAGGGCAGATCAGAAAAAGCCCGCCGAGCCTACTGTAACGGATATAAAATCCGATAGCTTTGTTGTAGCTTTTGATAAAAAACAGGAGTATGCCATCAACACCACGGGCAAAGAACCCACCGAGTGGGCGGCGACCATTATCACCACCGGCCTTAAACCCGCGACTACCTATTATGTGTTCACCCGCGTTAAGGGCAATAACAACTATAACCCCTCTCCGGCAGTCTACGCAACGGTAACGACTGCGCATACCTATGCGTGGGAAGTTGAAGGCTCTGCCGAGGTTATCGAGACTGTTCGCGTTGGCGGAACGTTGCCCGAACCCCTGACAGGTACAATAAAGAATATAGGCACGGGCGAGCTTACGGACATAACCGCTACCATTGACAGTGAAACTAACTTTACGCTTGAAGCCGTATCCGGCACGCTTGCAAGCAACGGCAGTTTGGAAATAAAAGTAAAGCCTAAGGACATACCAACCGACAAGGAAGGCACATACAAGGCTGCCGTTACCGTTAAGGCAAATGGTGTCAACGACATAACCGTTAATTTCACCATAAAGGTTACGAAGAAAGACCCTGCTGTCATTTCCGGCATAACCGATACCACCGCGACCTTCAACGGCAAAACTCAGGGCATCGACCTGAGCAAAGCTGTGGTTACCGGCGGCGGTAAGGCGCTTGACGCGAGTAAACTGACCGTTACCTACGATGCGCCGGAAACCAGAAACGCCGGTGAATATATCGCTACCATTAAGTACGAGGATGCGGACTACATCGGCAGCACAACCGCGAAGCTTATAATAAATAAGAAGGAAGTTTCCGTAAAGGGCTTCGAGGCACAATCTAAGGTGTATGACGGCAAAGCCGATGCCGTGGTTAACAGCACCAACACTAAGCTTGACGGCATGATAGAAGGTACGGATGTTGGCTTCGATAAGTCCGGCCTCACGTTTAAGTTCGATGATAAGAACATCGGCACGAGCAAGGCCGTTAAAAACACCGCGCCCATAACCCTCACCGGTACGGATGCGGGCAACTATAACCTGACCAACCCCATCGTTGAGCTGAAGGGTACGATTACCGCCCTGCCCGCAACCGTTACCCTGACCGTTGCCGACAAGACCTACAATGGTCGTACCGACGACGCGAAAGTTACCATGAGCGCGTCCGGTATTATCGCAGGCGACGATGTACAGCTTGCTGCCACGAAGGGCGTTTATGCCACCGTCGATGCGGGCGACAACGTGGAAGTAACCGTGACTTACACCATTTCCGGCGTAGACAAGGATAACTACAGTTACAGTATCGCCGACAAGGCTTACGGTAAGGTGAATAAGGCCGATCTGAACGTCACCCTTACCGCGCCCGCCGCCGTTACCTACGATGGCAAGACGCATGAGGTGAGCGGCGTTAAGGATAATGGCCGCGTTGAGGCGGATAAAGGCAAAACGCTCTATACCCTGACCTATGCTGGCGGCGATGCGCTTCCCGTTGACGCGGGTATTTACAGCGCAACCGCTAAGCTGACCGCAGAAGGCAGCAAGAACTATAACCTGAAGGCCAATACCGTTGATGTGGTAATAGACAAGGCCGACATGAGCGCGACCAATAAGGAATACACCGTTGCGTTCATGCTTGCCGGCGCGCAGAGCCGAAAGCTGAGCGATTTGCAGCTTGCTCCCGCTAACGTAAGCGGTAAGTGGAGCGTTGCAACCGCAGCTAACGATATTCTTGACGGCGAAGCTAAGATAGATGGCGAGAACCTCGTGTTCACCGTTAAGTCCGGCCTTACCACTGCGGACATCGGCAAAAAGGTTGAGTTGACGCTCACCTTCACGCCCGACAAGAACTATAACCCCGTCACCGCCACCGTTACCGTGACCCTGGCGCAGGATACTTACACCAACAGCATCGTTGGCACTCTGCCCACTCAGGTGAAGCTGGGCGAAGCGCTTGACCTAAGCGGCGTAAAGCTCGTTACCAAGTTCGGCAGCGGTGCACCGGAGCAGCAGCTTGACGTTAACGATGATACCAAGGTTGAAGTGACCACAACTTACGACCACACTGCTAAGGAAATAGGCGTAAAGACCGTAACCTTCACTGATAAGGCGAACAGCGGCATAACCTATACCCACACCTTCACCGTTGTGGACGTGCTTGAAGGCGTTAAGCTTGCAGCTGACCAGATAGAGTACAACTATAAGCTGAAGGAAGCGACCACCATCGGCTTCGACGGTAAGATACACGCCGTGTATAAGTCCGGCGCAAAGAAGGCGCTGAATCATGCGGACGTTGTACTTACCATGAGCGACGGCACGGTAGTTGACAGCGCGAAGGAAGCGCGCCTGCTGAACACCCTTGGCACCGCTACTATAACGATTACCTATACCGAAAAGTATCTTGACGGTACAAGCGATAAGCAAAGCGTTGCTATAACCGTTTCCGTAACAGCAGACCCCGTTAAGCCGGATGGCACGCCCAATGCCGAGGGCTTCGCGGTTACGCCGATACCCGATGCGGGCAAGGAAATGGAATATAAGGACGACGCAGGGAACAAGGTGGAGCCGGAAAATGTGCAGGGCAAGCTTGCCGATGCCGCACCGGGTACACTTGAAGAGGAAGTTAAGAAGAACCCCACGTTCAATAATGTCGGCAACGGCGATGTTGTGTATGAAAACATCAGCTTTAAGGATGAAAATGGCAAGCCTGTAACGTTTGCAAACGGCAAGATGCAGGTGACCGTGCCCTATCCCGCCGATTCCGATAAGGGTGACGAATTTGTGATGCTGATACCCGACGGCGAGGGCAAGATGAAAGCCATAGTGCCGCAAAAGACCGCGGACGGCTTGCAGTTCGAAATAGAAAACAGCGATGTGACATTTGCCATAGGCTGGTACACTCCCGCGCCTTCACCCGTACTGCCCTCCGAGCCTGAAAGAGATCCCGAGGATAACTTCTGGAACGAGGTTTACTGGACGCTCCTTCGCAGCGGACAGGGCAGCGTTATAACCGCCAATGCCGGCTATTACGACAGGGTGCCGCAGGGCGTGCTCCGCGCGGTGGACATAAGCGGCAATACGCTTATAATCAACTCCGCATTCGGTATGCAGGTTGTTGTGAACCCCGGTGCGCTTGAAAAGCTGGGCATGTACCGCTTCTATTATCCCATCAGCTATCTGAAGGAAATGCTCAAGGGCAGCAGCGTTATAAGCGGCAGCGGCACAACGGGCATTACCGTGGGAGTGCTTATGCCTACAACGGGCGACGCAACCGTGGTTGAGCATCCCTATACCATGACTCCTGCCACCGCGGGCATTATCCCCGGCCTTGAGAGCGCGGCCAATGCCCGCCCCGTGATAGACAATGCGGACGGCGTAAGCGTGCTGGATGGTGCGCAGCGCAACGACGGCGCGGTCATAGGCGGCGGAATGCTTATCGGCCTTGGCCTGCTGGCGCTGCTCGGCGCGGCATATGTGACCATGCGCAAGCGCGGCAACTGATATTAACTGAACATACCCGAACCTTGGGGCCAAGCGTAACAAACTTGGCCCCGAATAATATTCGGATCAGGAGGGGGAAACACATATGAAAAAGAAACTGCTTTGCCTTATGCTTGCCGCGCTTATGCTAACCAGCGTGTGCGCATTTGCGGAAGGCGAGATAGAACAGCCGACTCCGCCGGCAGCCGAACCCGCTGCGGAAGCGGAAACGGCTCCGCAGGCAGAATCAACGCCAGCACCGCAGCCCGAAACGGAGCAGGAACAGCCGCCGATGATAGACGTTGACGCAACGCCCGCGCCGAGCGGGAACGAAACTATTGAAATCCCAGCCGAACTGGACGGCGTGTTCCAGTTTGGCGATTTTTACGGCGAACAGCTAAGCATTGACTTTGAGCAGAACCTGCCGGCCAGAGCAGCAGTCTTTGCCGATGAAACCGACGACGGCAGCTTTACAACCGCCAAGCGTGCAACCTTTGCCGTCCGCCTGCGCGAAGCTATATTAAACCTTACCCCAAGCGTAGACCTGCGCGACCTTAACATAAACTATGATGGGGATAAACCGGAAGGACAACGCCCCAATAAAACCGGACTCGATAGCACAATATCCGCCGTGCTGAACAGCGTGCCGCAGTCTTTCGTATGCGCAAGCGATGGTATGAAATACTCCATCTCCGGCGGCAGGTTCACTATGCTCAGCCTTAATCTTAAAGCAAATGCGGCTTCCATGCGCGCCGATTACGACAGCGAAAAGCAGACCGTACTGAATAGTCTGTTTCCCAGCGGCACTTCCGGCATGAGCAAAACCGAAATCGCCTTGGCTATACACGATTACTTAGCCTTACATACGCGCTATGACTATGCTGCCGTGGAAAGCGGCTCAAAGGATAACCCGAATATGTATAATGCCTACGGCGTGCTGGTGAACGGCCTTGCCGTGTGTCATGGCTATGCGCTGGCGTATATAGATTTGCTCAGGGAAGTGGGCGTGGAAAGCTACTTTGTATCCTCAAGCAATCTTAATCACGGCTGGAATGTGATAAATTCCGGATCCGGTTGGTATTACAGCGACGTTACTTGGGACGACCCAAGGCCAAATAGAGGGGAATATACCAACGATGGCGACTATATGGGCTATTGCCAACATGATTATTTCATGAACACAACGGCGCAGATAGAGCAAAACCACTTCGCCGTGAACAATACAACATACGATGCTGCAACGAGCGTTATATTCGGCACAACGCCCATCGTTGCAGCGAAGGAGCATACAAACTCCGCCTTCTGGAGCGGCATACGGTGCGGCATGGCATATATTGACGGCAAATGGTACTATAACGACAGCCCGTTTAGGGGTATGTCCGGCGGGAATAAGCCTTTACCGTATATGAAGGGCAAAATCTGCTCCACGCCCTACGGTATGGAGCGTCAGACAAACATTATTGCCGAAAACGCAACGCCCTTTGCCGCTGTTGACGGCAGCCTTGTTTACGGTAGGTTCAGCGCACAGTTTGTTACAGACGCCATAATGTGCTACGATACCGCCACCGGCGCGGCAAGGAAGCTTGCCGATGTTGCAGGCGATACCATGGTGACGGAAATCGCCGCAGGCAGACTAAATCTTAATAATGGGCTTTATGACCGCGGCACGGTGGTGTATACGGATATGAACTACCAACTTCATACCGTTAATCCCAAAGAGGTCCCCGGCAAGGGCGATGTAAACGCGGACGGGAAAATAGACATTGCGGACGTTATACTGATATGCAGGTATATAATGGGTGATGCTGTGCTGAGCGGCACCGAATTTGCCGCTGCGGACATAAACAATGACGGCAAGGTGAACGCGGCGGACGGCGTGCTCCTTTGCCAAATGATATCGGAAGGAAATGAATGATGAAGCTTAAAAGAACCATTGCGGCGCTTGTCGCGCTTGCCATTATAGCCGCGTGCGCAGCGTCGCTTGCCCTGACCGGCGATGTTGATGGGGATGGCGCAATAGGCGTGAAGGACGCCGTGCTTTTGTGCCGGGCCATTGCGGATGGCGGCGCGGGCGCGAACGACATGCTCAGCATGGATGTTGATGCTGATGGGCGGCTCACCGTGGCAGATCTTGCCTATATCTGCCGCGCCATAATGGACAACAGCGTGGTTTTCCCGCGCGATGCGCAGAACGCCGCATACAGCAAGGATGTTAAATAGAAACTAAGCATATAAAAAGCCCGCCTTTACACAGGCGGGCTTTTAGTTGTTTGCTCAGTATCCCATTTCGGAAAGCAGCATGTCCGCAACGGTGGCTATTGCGCTGTTCGTGCTCAACGTGGCCACGGCGTAATGCAGCGTGCCTATGTCGGCTGTGTGCTTTGCATATGCGCGGCCCTCGCCGTATTTGTTCAGCATCAGCTCGTTTATGGCAATCGCGTCCACTTGGCCCTTGTCCAGCGCGTCAAAAAGGTCTGTATACGATGCGTAGCCGGTTATGCTTGCCGTGTCGTAGCCGGAATCCTTATAATCGCTGTAATAGCTGAAAAGCAGGTTCCTTGTTGCGCCGGACGGCACATATAAGTTTGAACTGCTTGCAGACTGTATGCAGCCCACCTTCAGCTTGCTCATGTCCGCGTTTTCGTTGCCGGGCTTAACCAGTATGTAGCACGGGTCGTCATAATAAGCGCGGGAGTAGGCGTATGCGGCGTTCGCGCCGCGCGGCATAAGGCATATTGCCGCGTCTATGCTGCCGTCCCTCAGCTTTGCGCCTACGCTCATGCTTGTCACCTCAACTGCTTCAAGCGCGGGAATATCCCCCGTGTAATCATCGGAGTTGGACATTATGCGTTCCGCCAGCGCCTGAGCTATTTCCCATTCAAGCCCCGTTCCGTTCTCCGCAAGGCTGGGCACATCGTTGCGCAGGCCAACGCGCAGCACGCCGTTGTTCCAAACGTTGGCAATCTCCGCGCTGTTCATCAGCACCGGCTCTGGCCTGAGCAGCAGCGCCAGCAGTATGACTGCGGCCGCAGCACCGGCTATTATCAGCGCACGGCGCAGCTTTTTTCCCTGCTCGCCCTTCAGCATTATGACCGGGCGGGTATGTTTTTTCCTTATGCGGCGGTTCCTGCCGCTAAAAAACGAACGTATCTTCATATATAAATTATACAGCCTGCGCCCCACGTTGACAAGGCGGCTGTGTGTGGGATATAATTCATTATTGGTCCAAAACTGTAAACATTTAAGGAGATATACGATACATATGAAGAACCTTACTTCCGATCAGCTCAGGTCGCTGTACCTGAAGTTCTTTGAAGAACGGGGCCATAAGGTCATTCCTTCCGCCTCTCTCATTCCCGAAAACGATCCATCTGTGCTGTTCACCACGGCCGGTATGCATCCCCTTGTGCCCTATCTTATGGGGCAGGAGCATCCCGCGGGCAAGCGCCTTACGGACGTGCAGAAGTGCCTGCGCACCGGCGATATTGACGAAGTTGGCGACGCGAGCCACTGCACCTTTTTTGAAATGCTTGGCAACTGGAGCCTTGGCGATTATTTTAAGCATGAATCAATAGCGTGGAGCTATGAACTGCTCACCAGCGAAGAATGGCTGGGCATAGATAAGGACAGGCTGTATTTCACCTGCTTCGAGGGCGACGAAAATGCCCCGCGCGATACCGAATCGCACGATCGTTGGGTGGAAATGGGCGTTGACCCCAGCCATATATTCTATCTTGGCGCAAAGCATAACTGGTGGATACCCGGCAACTCCGGCCCCTGCGGCCCGGATACGGAGATTTTCTTCGATACCGGCAAGCCCAAGTGCTGCCCTGAGTGCAACCCTTCCTGCGACTGCGGCAAGTACCTTGAAATATGGAACAACGTTTTCATGCAGTATTATAAGGACGCCGAAGGCAACGTGACCCCGCTTGCCAAGCGCAACGTGGATACCGGCATGGGCCTCGACAGGACCATTGCAACCCTTCAGGGCGCGGAAAGCGTATACGATACCGATGGCTTCGCCCCCATAATTGCCCGCATTGCGGAGCTGAGCGGCAAGAATTATAATGATGACGAAGCCACAAAGAAGGCCTTCCGCATAATTGCGGATCATATAAGGAGCGCAACCTTTATACTGGGCGACCCAAGGGGCGTTACCCCGTCCAACGTGGACCAGGGCTATATTCTGCGCCGCCTTATCCGCCGCGCGATACGCTTCGCCATGCAGATAGGCATACCGGAAAACAGCCTTTCCAAGGTTGCCGAGGCCGTTATAGAAAGATATTGCCATGTGTATCCCGAGCTCAAGGAAAATCAGGAAAAGATAACCACAGAGCTTGCAAAGGAAGAAGCCCGCTTCCAGCATACCCTAAAGAAGGGCATGAAGGAGTTCGAGCGCATGAAGGGCAGCTTTGCGGACGGCAAAATAGACGGCGTTACCGCGTTCCATCTTTATGATACGTTTGGCTTCCCGATAGAGTTTACAGAGGAAATGGCCCGCGAAAACGGCCTTACCGTAGACCGTGCGGGCTTTGAGGCCGCGTTCAGCGAGCATCAGAACAAGAGTAAGCAGGGCGCGGAGCAGCGCTTCAAGGGCGGCCTTGCCGAAGCAAACGAGGTTACCGCGCGGCTGCATACCGCAACGCATCTGCTTCAGGCGGCGCTGCGCAAGGTGCTGGGCGACGGCGTTGCGCAGAAGGGCAGCAACATAACAACCGAAAGGCTCAGGTTCGATTTCAGCTTTGAGCGCAAGATGACTCCCGAAGAGGTCAAGGAAGTTGAAAAGCTGGTCAACGAAGCCATTCAGGCGGACGTACCCATAACCTGCGAGGAAATGACTGTTGACGAAGCCCGTACGCAGGGCGCAATAGGCCTTTTCGGCGATAAGTACGGCGAAAAGGTAAAGGTGTATACCATGGGCAAATATTCAAAGGAGATCTGTGGCGGCCCGCATGCCGGCCATACCGGAGAGTTGGGCACGTTCAAGATAAAGAAGGAGGAGGCCTCCAGTGCCGGCGTGCGCAGGATAAAGGCCGTGCTGCAATAAGGCGATGAAGGATAATTCCGCGCAATGGTTTGAATACGATTGGCCGCTTGACGGGGCGATGGCGCGCTTCGGCGCGGACATGGCGCTGATAGATGCCGACAGGGCGGCGCGCCCGCTGCTGATGTATGTAAGCTGCCAAAGCCGCAGCGAAAAGCGGGAAACGCTCAGCGCGATAGAGCGCAGCATAGCATCGGGCGTTAAGGATAAGCTGATAAAAAAGCTTGGCGCACTGTATGCGGGGTATATAGAAATAGACGCGCAGATACAGTATTATTTCTATATTCACGATGCTGAGGAATTCGAGCGGGGCGAAACCATTGCCGAAAAAACGCCGCTTATGGACTGCACCGCGGGGCTTGCGGACGAACCGGATTGGCTCACGTATAAAACCCTGCTTTATCCGGATGCCGCAAAGCTGCAAACGGAGCTTAACCGCGACCATATTGCGCTTATGAAAAAACACGGCGACTGCATAAGTGCAGTCCGCCGCGTTACCTTCACGGTATATTTCCCGACCGAAAGCATAATGCTCAATTTTGCGGAGGCTGCACGCAAGGCGGGTTTTGCCTATGCCGGGCCTAACTATTCGCCAGAGCGTGAATTGGCCTACGGGGCGGATATTGTGCGCCTGAGCTCGCTTAAAAAGGCGGATGTGGATGCGCTCACCACCCGCGTGATAAACCTTGCCGCGCAATACGGCGGTGAGCTTGGCGAATGGAGCGCGCCCATAGTTGACCGCGGCGGCCCGCTGAACGCAATATAATGGAGAGTTGATGATAAGGCTTACGGATGTTGACGAATCGAACTGGCTTGAGATTGCGCGGCTCAGCGTGAGCGAAGCGCAGCGGCGCTTCCTTGCGCCGCCGATCGGTATAATCGCGCGGGGATATGTTTACCGCGATTGCAATGCGCGCGTGATAGGCATTTGTAATGATGCGGAGATGGTCGGCGTTGCACTTGTGCGGGACTTTATCGATGAACCCGTTGGCTATGACCTTCAGCAGTTCATGATAGACGAGCGGTTCCAGAACAGGGGCTACGGCACGGCCGCGCTGAAGCTGATACTTGCCCAGCTAAAGGAGGAAGCACGCTTTGACCATGTTGAGGTATGCGTGAAGAAGGACGATGCCGCCGCGCTGCATGTTTACGAAAAGGTCGGCTTTGCCGACAGCGGCTATGTGGACGAATCCCTGCCCGATTGCGTGAACCTTATATGCTATTTAAGGTGAAATGATGGTTTTCCGCCGTACACCATAAATGATGTACGGCGGTTTTATGCTGCCTATAAGCCTGCGACTATTTCCGCTATCTGTACGGCGTTGGTCGCGGCGCCCTTGCGCAGCTGATCCCCGCAGCACCAAAGGTTAAGCCCGCGCTCGTCCGTCAGGTCGTCGCGTATGCGGCCCACATAGACCAGATCCTGATCGGATGTATCGAGCGGCATGGGGTAAACGCGGTTCGCAATATCGTCCGTAAGGCGGCAGCCCGCCGCGGCGGCTATCAGCTCCCGCGCACGCGCTGCGCTTATTTTCTCCTTGGTGCGTATCAATAAGGATACGCTGTGGCTGCGGAACACAGGCACGCGCACGCATGTGCAGCTTACCTTCAGTTTGGGGCTGTGCAGTATCTTCCGCCCCTCGTTTTGCAGCTTCATCTCCTCGCTCGTATAGCCCATGAAGGCCTCGGAGCCTATCTGCGGTATCACGTTGTATGCTATCTGGTACGGGAAAACGCTTGGCTTAACGGCCTCGCCCGCGGCTATTGCCGCCGTTTCCTCGCTCAGTTCGCTTATGCCTTGCGCGCCCGCGCCGCTAACCGCCTGATAGGACGATGCTATTATGCTCTCTATAGGGCTTTCTTTGTTCAGCGCGTTCAGCGCCACCAGAGATATTATCGTCGTGCAGTTGGGATTGGCTATTATGCCGCGGTGCTTGTGCACGTCCTCGGGATTTATCTCGCTCACTACCAGCGGCACGTCCTCATACAAACGAAACGCACTTGAATTGTCCACGAATACCGCGCCAGTCTTAACTATTGCTGGGGCGAAGCGCATGGCAATGTCGTTCTCCGCCGCGCCAAGCACTATGTCAAGCCCTTCAAACGCATCCTCGCTCGCCTGAATAACCGTATGCTCCTTGCCCATAAAGCTTATGCGCTTGCCCGCGCTGCCTGCGCCCGCAAGCAGCCTAAGCTCGCTTATGGGGAACTTACGCTCCTCCAGCACCTTCATCATCTCGCGCCCAACCGCGCCCGTTGCGCCCAGTATGCCTATTCTGTATTGCTTCATGTTATGCTCCTTATCTTATCGTGGCAAAGCTGCTGTACAGCACCCGTATTGCCTGCTCAAAATCCTTTTCCTCAACGCCTACTATGATGTTCAGTTCTTCCGGGCCCTGCGTTATCATGCGAATGTTCACGCCGTTTTCGCCCAGTGCCGCGAATATTTTGCCCGATATGCCGGGGCGGAAGGCCATCCTGCGGCCGACTGCCGCAACAACGGCCAAATCTGATTCCGTCTTTATATGGTCCGGCTTTATGCTCCGCTCAAGCTCGCCAAGCAGCGAATACAGGCAGTCCGCCACGCTCGCGCTGGACACTACCAGCGACAGGCTGTCTATGCCCGAAGGAACGTATTCAACGTTCACGTTGGCCTTTTCAAATATTTCAAGTATCCGCCTCAGCACACCCGGCGTTGAGGACATGCCCGTTTTTGAAAGGGTTACCACCGTGTATCCTTTCCTGCCGGCTATGCCCGTTATAAAGCTGCGGTTCTGCTCCGTGCTGTCGTCAATGTCGCGCATTATCATTGTGCCGGGGTGGTCAGACTCGTTTGTATTGCGTATGTTAAGGGGAATGTTCTTCTCCCGCACTGGGAAAACAGCCCGCTCGTGCAGCACCTGTGCGCCGATATAGCTAAGCTCCCTCAGCTCGCTGTATGTAAGCCTGTCTATATGCTCCGGATTTTCAACTATGCGCGGATCCGCCATAAGTATGCCCGAAACATCC
>UMBT01017372.1_pt1 | contig 24216 bp, 16 predicted proteins | sample 1964001 | NCBI WGS metagenome assembly UMBT01 (sample SAMEA4835945, study PRJEB28245) | human gut metagenome | biome: gut microbiome; material: fecal sample | place: Denmark | collected 2008
CGCCGTCGCGAAGGGGTTCTCTGTGGGGTAGCGTATGCCCTTGGGCTGGTTGTAGCCGATCTCTCCTGCGTCTACGCCTAAGTACTTGAATACCTCGTAGATCGCCTTGCCGTAGTGCCCGAATGCTACCGCACCGTGATGCGGGAAGTGGTGCTCTACCAGTACGTGCCGATAAAACCGTGCCATTTCCGGAATCGCAAAAATGCCGATGGAACCAAAAGAATGTGTCGCTGCCGGCAGTACCTCTCCCTCTGCTACGTAAGCATTCAGCTTCGCGTCAGAGGTGGACTGGAGCCGGAAGAATGTCACATCGCCCGGCAGAATGTCGCCCTCCAGTGTGCCCTGTGTCACTTCCTCCGGCAGGCTCCGTGCCATGATCAGCTGGTATTTCATTTCGCAGAACGCCAGCTTCTTGGTGGTGGTGTTGCCGCAGTGGAATCCCATAAAGGTGTCCGTCAGACGGTACGGGAACTTCCCTGCAATTTCCTTTTCATACAGGTCTGCCGGTACCGTGTTGTTGATGTCCAGCAGAGTGACAGCGTCTTCGCTGACCACTGTGCCGATGAATTCGCTGAGTGCTCCGTAGATGTCCACTTCGCAGGAAACCGGAATCCCTCTGCCGGTCAGACGGCTGTTCACATAACAGGGCACAAATCCAAACTGAGTCTGGAATGCCGGCCAGCACTTCCCTGCAATGGCAACAAATTCCCGATAACCCTTGTGCTCCTCGATCCAGTCCAGCAGCGTCAGTTCGTACTGTGCCAGCTTCGGCAGAATGTCCGGCTTCTTGTTGCCGTCACCCAACTCTGCTGCCATGTCTGCCGCAACTTCCGGAATCCGCGGATCGTTTTCGTGCTTGTGGAACGCTTCAAACAGATCCAGTTCGGAGTTTTCTTCGATCTCCACGCCCAGATTGTACAGCTGCTGAATGGGTGCATTACATGCCAGAAAGTTCAGCGGACGGGGGCCAAAGGAAATGATCTTCAGGTGGTTCAGCCCGTAGACCGCCCGTGCAATGGGCAGGAAATCGTGGATCATGTCCGCACACTCTGCGGCAGTTCCTACCGGATACTCCGGAATGTACGCTTTCACGCCACGCAGCTTCAGATTGTAGCTGGCGTTGAGCATGCCGCAGTACGCATCACCGCGGCTGGAAGAAAGCACGCCGGTGTTTTCCTCGGCAGCGGCACAGAACATCTTCGGACCGTCAAAGTGCTTTGCCAGCAGCGTTTCGGCAATTTCCGGACCGAAGTTCCCCAGATAGACGCACAGGGCATTGCAGCCGGCTTTTTTCAGGTCGTCCAGAGCCTGTACCATATGGATCTCGCTCTCCACGATACAGACTGGACATTCGTAAATATCTTCTGCGTTGTACTTTTGGGTATAGGCATCGACCAGAGCCTTGCGGCGGTTCACGGACAGACTTTCCGGAAAGCAGTCACGGCTGACTGCAACGATGCCGACTTTCATTTTCGGAATATTGATCATAAGGCAGTTTCCTTCCTGCACCTGTGGTGCGCTTGATTTGTAACTATCATAGCATAACGATTGTCGGATTACTAGCAAAAACGTACATTTTCTGATGAAAATCATATCAGAATCGTATATTTCGTGGGCAATACCGCACAAAGATTGTGCGACAGATGCGTCGTCAAATTTTTCGTCAGATGAAACAAAAAGCGGAGTGAATACTGGATGTATTCACGAGCATTTTTGTGAAATATGACGGGAAATTTGCAAGCAGATGGCGTGCAAAGTCGCCAGACGCTCTTTGTGCGGTATTGCCCGTGGACTTTTGCCGCATCTCCGCAAAAAAGCCGCTGCCCCGCGAAGCTGACAGGACAGCGGCTTTGTTTTTTCGGGGCAACACGACGGAAAATCTGCACGCAGATTGCGTGCAAAGCCGTCAGGCGGGTTTTGTGCGGTGTTGCCTCGGGAATATGTGGATCATTCTACAGCTTCCAGCATGTCCAGAATCGCAGACTTCGGCTGTGCACCCACGGCATGCTTTACCAGCTTTCCGCCGGAGATCACCACCAGCGTGGGAATACTGGACACACCGAAAGACTGTGCCAGTTCCATTTGTTCGTCCACATTCACCTTGCAGACCTTGATGTCACTGCGTTCGCCGGCGATCTCGTCCACGATCGGCGAAACCATCTGGCACGGACCGCACCAGTCTGCATAGAAGTCGATCAGCACCGGCTTGTCCGCCTGCATCACTTCTGCCTGAAAATTTTCCTTTGTCAATCGAATCACTGCCATATGAATCGTCCTTTCTGTGTGAAGTGCGGGAGATTTTCCAATTATAATATTGGCATGCAGGCGGGCTTTATGCAGTGATTCCTTTATACTGCACGCTGTCCTTTTCCGTAATTTCCCGCAGCACACGGCAGGGGTTGCCCACCGCCAGCGAATGGGGCGGAATGTCTTTGGTCACCACGCTGCCTGCACCGATCACGCAGCCCTCACCAATGGTCACGCCGCCGCAGACGGTGACGTTGCTGCCGAACCAGCAGTTGCTGCCCACGGTAATGGGCTTGCCGTATTCCAGATCATAGTAGGAGCCGTCCGGACGCTGTTTCAGGTTGCGTTCTTCCGGTAGCAGGGCGTGCATAGGAGAAACGAACGAGCAGTTCGGGCCAATGAACACGTCATCGCCGAAAGTCACCGGACACACGTCCAGAACGACCAGGTTGAAGTTGGCGTAGCAGCGTTTGCCGAAGCGGGTATAGCAGCCGTAGTCAAATTGCAGCGGCCCTTGCAGAAATGTGTCCTCTCCGCAATCGGGCAGCAGCTGTGCCAGAATGGCTTTGCGTTTTTCGGCATCGGTTTCCAGTGTGTTGTTGTATTCCATGGAAAGCCGGTGAGCCAGCAGCCGGCGGGCATCCAGTTTGGGGTCGCTGGGGTCATAGAGTTTTCCGGCAAGCATTTTTTCTTCTTCTGTCATGATCAGATTCCTCCGTTCTGTGAGAGCGTATTGAGTTGCTAACTTTATCATAGCGGATTTTGCAGAAAAAATCAAGTACAAATTCTATAGGAACTTGCATTATTTCTATTCTGCGGCGTGCGGCGAGTCGCCGCTGACCTTACGCCCCAATTTCAATTGTGAAAAGGGTAGTGTTACGGCGGCGGCAGCCGCCTGTTTGCCCCGCCGGGGGAGTTTTGTTGGTGAGAATCTATGATGACAGTTTCTCGTGTAATCCTCGTGTGATATTGGAATCTTACAGTACAGGTGAAATGCGAACTCTTTTCTTTTTTTGCTTCTTATGAAACCTGTTGGCTGCTGTGGCGGAGAATCCCTCCACCGCCTAGTGGCGGTCCCCCTCCCTTTTCAAGGGAGGCTCATTTGTACTTAGGCTCCCTTGAAAAGGGAGCTGGCAGCCGCAGGCTGACTGAGGGATTCTTCTGTGTAACTGAAACATTAACAAAAGATTTCACAGAACCCCTCCACCAACTTGCAAACGCTGCATCAAATAAAGGTTAACCACCTGCACAAGAAAACTCTTGAATACCAACATTACCGGCAACAACCGGCGTTGGCAAGCCCAAGGCGGACAGCGAGGAACGAGCGAATTCCGCCGGACGGTTTCGACACGGCTGCCCTAGAAAATCACTGTCCTCGGGCAATCCTGCGGGGCGATGTGGGCATCGCCCTCTACACATTCCAAGAGGTTCTTCCATGAAGTCTGACATATCAGGGGAGAACCTTTTACAAGGCAAAGCACAACCCCACCCACTGTTTCACGTGAAACAAAAAACCGGCAGAGCCTGTCCCCTGCCGGTTTTCCCATTTCTAAAACTTCCCTAGCCAATCAAGCCCAGCCCGATGTAAAACGCCGCCGCACATGCCGCGAAGCAGCCGCACAACGTCCAGCCAATGCCGCAGAGCCAGCGGCACACGGGCTTTTTCCCGTTCCGGAACCGCTGGAATGCCAGCCCCAGAAACACTGCCCCGATGACACAAGTCGGCGTAATGTAGCGGTAGTTCATGGAACAGGTAAAAGGTTCCGCCGCGGAAAGCTGATAAAATCCGCCCATCAGCACCGCGTAGAACAGCACCAGAAACAGCTTCGGCAGCCGTCCGCCAATCTGTTCCCGTTTGCCGCAGAGCCAGAGCATTGCCGCAAACGCTGCCGCCGCCAGCACCACATTGAGCCAGAACAGCACCACACCGGTGAGGATTCGCCACAGGCTGCAATCCAGCGTGTACTCGTTGATATACTCCCCGAACATGGCGTTTTTCAGCAGGGCGATCAGCGGGTTATACTCGTTGTAGCTGCCGCCGGTTCGCTGTACCCACTGTTCGAAAACGCTTGCCACCTGATGCGGCGAAAAGTCCAGGATCCGTGAGAAAAACGACTGTTCCCCCAGATACTGCACAGAGTTTTCCGGCATTTCCTGCACATAGGTCAGCGGTACGCCGAACCGCACCAGATTCCGCACCGGATACCACAGTCCCAGCGGGAAACAGATCACTGCAAATCCGCCGAGCTGCCCGAGGATCCGCCAGTTTCTCTGCCGCAGCTGCCGTGCCAGCACCACCAGAAAGACCGCCGCCACCGGTATTGCCACCATTGCCGCCGAAAGCTTTGTCATCATGCCCAGCCCGATGCAGAGGGCAATTTTCACGATGCTCTCCCACGTCTGTTTCTCGTACCATTTCAGCGTCCACAGCACTGCCCCCAGAATGAACACCACCGACAACGCATCGTTGTTGATGCTGCCGGAAAAGAGAATGAAGCTGGGGTGAAATGTCACCACCGCCAGCGGTACATACAATGCCATGCCCTCCAGCCGGAAGTGCCGCAGAATGCGGTAGGCAGTGATGACGATCGCCATGGCGTAGAACAGGGGCAACGTTTGCAGGGACTCCTGAGCCGCGGCATTGCTGATGCCGAACACGTGTTCCGACAGCCACAGCCACAGGGCGGAGATCATGTGATGCAGGGGCGGGTGGTAGAATTGCCAGTGTCCCCGCGGATCAAAATCCGGCAGCTGGTGATGCTGCAACAGATAGGTGATGTAGCCGGCGTGGTTGTCCGCGTCCCCGAATTTTCCCACATCGTGCTGCCGTCGGGTAATGGGCGTATAGCACACGTAGAAAAATTTCAGCAGAAAGCTTGTCCCCAGCAGGAGCAGTGAAACCCGCCGCCGCTGGTTGTGGTACTGTTTTCGGGTGAGCCAGAACAGTCCGCTTAGCACAGCACAGCCGCCGACCAGCACCCACAGTCCGGAGTGTCTGGCTTCGTGATAACACCACGCCCCAGCCAGCACCAGCAGCGTATACACCACACTGACGCAGACCGCCGTCGGTTTCTTCTGGGGCTGATACCGCACCAGCCGCCACAAGACCGCTGCTCCCGCCGCCAGCAGAGCCAGTGTTTCCAGAAGCACGGCGTTTTGTGCCAGATACGCCTCTCCCCCGAAGTACAGTGCATTCAGCAGCAGACACACGAACAGACTGCACAGATAGGGGTGCCGTTCCAGCAGGTGAAAATACCGGTTGGACTCCGCCACCGGCAGGCAGATACAGCTGCACCGGCAGCCGTGAGAACGATTGCCGGTGCGTTTGCTGTTTTTGGAAAAGAGCTTACTTCTGCTCATGATATTCCTTTTCCTGGTTGACGTTCCAGACCGGACCCTTGTCCGTGGAATCGTGCTTGATCGCTTCTGCTGCGTGAATGGCGGTCAGCATGGAGTGATCCATATTATTGTAGCGGTGCTGTCCGTTTCTGCCCACGCAGAACAGATTCTCAAAGGTGTTCAGATAATCCACTACCTGATCGAACTGTGCATAGGTGTCGAAATATGCCGGATAAGCCTTCTTGACTTTTTCGCGGTGTGCGTCCAGTACGGCTCCCTCGGAAATAACGCCCATTTTGGTCAGCTCCTTGACGGCAAAGTCCACGCACTCCTTGTCGGACATGTTCCAGAACTTGTCCCCTTCGGCACAGAAATACTCCAGACCGATCCAGACGGTGTCTTCCGGCTTTTCTACCATATAAGGCGACCAGTTATTGAAGATCTGGATACGACCCAGCTTGACACCCTTGTCCTGTACATAGATCCAGCAATCCGGTACAATATTGCCCAGTGTCTTAGTCCCAGTCTGATTGACCAGATTCAGCTTGTTGACCAGCAGTCCCACGGTGACAAAGTCGCGGTACGGCAGACCGGCAGCGATCCGCTGCACCTCGGTATTCTGGCAGCCGTCCATGCCGGCGATCAGATCCTGGATCGGCATAGAGGAAATGAAGATGTCGCCGGAAATGGTCTTGCTGCCCTCCGGTGTTTCACAGACTACAGAAGTCACCTTGCCGTTTTCGGTGTGAATGGTCTTGACGCTGTGATGGAACAGGATCTTGCAGCCCTTTTCTTCGGCTTTCTTGCCGACCAGTTCCCAAAGCTGTCCCGGACCATACTTCGGATACCAGAACTGTTCGATCAGAGAGGTTTCCGCATTTTCGTTGTTCTTCTTGCCGGAACGCTTGGAGATCATGTCTTTCAGCACGGCACGGATAGACAGCCCCTTGACACGCTGAGCACCCCAGTCTGCGGAGATCTCGCTGGGGTGTCTGCCCCACAGCTTTTCCGTGTAGCCCTCGAAGAACATGCTGTACAGCACCTTGCCGAACCGGTTGATGTAGAAGTTTTCCAGATTGGTTTCCGGCTTCTTGGAGATGCAGGAACCGAGGTAGCTGAAGCCAGCCTTCATGGTGGTGGCGAAGCCCATGCTCTGAATGGTGTTCTTGTTCATAGTCACCGGATAATCGAAGAAGTGCTTGTTGAAATAAATGCGGGAAACGCGGTCACGCACCAGCATGACTACGTCTTCCTTTTCCGGATCAGGGCCGCCGGCTTCCAGCGGCTTTTCCCGTCCCAGTTTTTTATCATCAAAGGACGGCTGTCCCTGAATGGGCATCAGGTCTGACCACCATTTCATGACGGTGTCGTCCTTGGAGAAAAAGCGGTGTCCGCCGATGTCCATGCGGTTGCCGTGATAGCGAACTGTCTGGGAGATGCCTCCCAATACGCCGCTTTCTTCCAGAATGGTCACTTCGTATTCGTCCTTGGTGTCTTTCAGCAGTTCATACGCTGCTGTCAGACCGGCAGGACCGCCGCCTAAAATCACTACTTTTTTCATAAAAGAAAAATCCTTTCTTTTTTAGCAGCACTGTATAAGCTGTGCATAGTACTGCTTTTTAATTTTCAAAGCATGCTTGATGCTGTCAGATGCATGCGAAAGAACGCAGAACATACTCTATATATTATACCACAATTTTCGTAGTTTGTCAATTTATTTTTCTGTAATTCCTCATTTTTTGGGCAATGTTGCCTCAGGGCAATACCGCACAAAGAGCGTCTGGCGACTTTGCACGCCATCTGCTTGCAAATTTTCCGTCATATTTCACAAAAATGCTCGTGAATACATCCAGTATTCACTCCGCTTTTTGTTTCATCTGACGAAAAATTTGACGACGCATCTGCCGCACAATCTTTGTGCGGTATTGCCCCAGGGAAAACAAAAAAGAGGACAAGCCGTCTTGCCCTCTTTCAGAATCGGATCATTTCCGGTATCGGTTACAGTACGACACCGTTCTGCTCCAGCAGTGCCCGGGCGGTTTCCACAGAGTCCACGCCCACAGCATTTTTCACCGGAGCGAATTCCTTGCTGCGGTCTACCTCAAACGCCAGACAGCTGTCCTGCATGTGCACCATATCCAGCACCAGCGTTTCGAACTTGTAGCCATTGGGTTCCTCCGGCTTCACCAGCTCTCCTGCTTCGTTGAGATGAGAGATCTTTTTGTGTGCGATGTGCAGCGGGAAATCCGAGCCCAGCGTATGCATCAGAGCATCTACGCGGAACAGGTAGTTCAAAATCACGCCGAACCGATACGCCAGCGAGCCGTCCTCGTTCCGCAGTGTCCGCATTTCTTCGGTCATTTCGTAGTATTCCACGATCGAGGGCTTGTTGTCCTCCAGACAGAGTACACCCACCCGTTCGTCCGGATCTGCCTTGCTGACGACCTTTCCGCCGGAGGCACAGCCGGAAGCGATGGTTGCCCCGATGAATACCGGATCGGCGATCTGCTGGAGGACATTGTCCACAGCAAAGACGTTCAGCCATTCCAGCCCGATCTCCTCGATCGTTTGCAGCAGACCGGCTCTCTGCATCGAGGAGAACCAGCCGCCGTTTCCGTTGGGGGAAAGTACGATCTGATCGGGAGCGTTCAGGAAAATTTTGCCGTTTTCGTCCACTGCCGGTTCCGTTTCCTGCTTGAAAAAGTGTACGTTGTCCGCACTGTAGCCGAAGTAGTCGTGTTCTTTCAGAAATGCACGGGTTTCCGCGTCATTCTGTTCGCTGGTCATGATCATCAGCGGCACATACGCCTCCGCCTCGTCAGTGACCTTTTTCAGGTTGTGGATCAGGCATTCAAAGATGTACAGATCCCGTGTCTTGCCCATGTTGTACATGCCCTTGGGGTGATCGAATCCCAGACGGGAGCCCTGTCCACCAGCCAGCAGAACGGCTCCAACTTTGGCATCACGAATTGCCTGTAAGCCGATCCTGCGGTATTCGTCCGCCTTTTCTGCGATCTGTTCCAGTGTCACAGCCCCCAGCGGTGCAAAGTGTCCCCGCTGCTGTGCCGCCGCTTCGCGGTTCTGGAACTGGGGGCGTTCCAGATGCAGGTCGGAGATCTGTTCCAGCAGGTGTTCCTGCTGTGCCGGTGTCAGAGTGGGATAATACCGGAGCAGGTGCTGCTGACCGTGGGCAGTCAGATAAGTCAATGCTTCTTCATACGTCATGTGTATAACCCTTTCTTGAAAAACCGGTGCCGTACCGGAAGTATTGTCTTCGGAAATCTCGGAAATCTCGGAAATCCCGCCGAAATTCCCGTTTCGATAGGAATAAACACATTATATCATAATATGCAGAAAAATACAAGCCTTTTTGAAAAAAAACAAGCTTTTTCGAAATAATATGTGCTTCGTGCGAAATCGTTTTCATATGCACACGAAAACTTTCTTTCATTCGAAGAATTCATGCGGTATGCTCCGGAATAAAATTGTACACGGAAATCAATTTTCAAAAATATGTTGGTTTAAATTGTGCAAAATTATGAAGTTTGACAGATGAGGCTCCCCTGAAAGGGGAGCTGGCAGTGCGTAGCACTGACTGAGGGGTTTCCACTTATGCCGAAAACGTCGTAAAAAGATTTTACGAAAGCACATCTCCACCGCCTAATGGCGATTTCCATCTCTCTTTAGGGGAGGCTATTGTGAAAATTGATTTCCGTGAAAATTGCAGAATCGCCCTTGACAAACACGGGGCGTTATAGTATAATGAAGATAAAGAGAGAGCTTATCAGTAGACGGTTTGCTCCCGCTGTTTTGGTTAACAAAAATAACCGCCACAATTTTGGAGAGTGGGGCGGTTATTTTTGTTTCTAGCACATATTATGGGCAATACCGCACCCTTTTCCGGAAAACTCCGGCAAAGGGTGCGGTTTTCTACTATTATATTTCCTACAATTATAAAAGTATCCTCATCGGGAATACGGCACCATGCCCAGAATCTCAAACGCCTGTGAACGCTGCCACAGGTCGGCAGTGACGTAGATGTCGAAGCCCTCTCCCGGCTGGCACTGTAACTCCTGCGGGGAAATTTTCGGCAGCCCGAACCCTGCCAGCATGTTGGCGATCATGCCGCCGTGGGTAATGACGGCACAGTGGAGCAGATCCTCCTGCATCATGTCCCGAATGATCTCCCGCAGCGAACGGAAGATTCGTAGCTGCACTTCCTTGACGCTCTCGCCCTGCGGCGGACGGCAGTCCATACCGCCTTTCAGCCACTCCTTGAACTCCGGCTTGTGTACCAGTTCGTCAGCGGATTTTCCCTCAAATGTGCCAAAATCCATTTCAATGAGATTGTCCACCGTCTGGATCTGTACGTCCGGAAAGAGAATTTCCGCGGTTTCGGTGCAGCGACGCAGCGGGCTGCTGTACACCCTCGCCACGTTGGGATACCGGAACTCGTCCATTTTACCGGCAAGCTCTGCCGCCCCTTTGTCGGAAAGCGGAAAATCGGTTCTGCCGATGTAAATGCCTTTGTCATTTGCGGCAGTTCTGCCGTGGCGGATCACGCTGATGCGGTAACCTTTCATAAAAAATAAACCTCCATTGTGGAATTCGTTGGATAGTCGATACATCTTCGGAAATTTTGCGAAAAAGGTAATAATTTCGCTGTAAAATAAACAATTATTTACCGTTTACAAAATAAACGGCTTGTATTATAATAAAGGGTAGGCATTTTTGAAGAAATCGGACAAGTTCCGTCCGGAAATGCCGGCTTTTAGGCAACACCGCACAAAGCTTGTGCGTAAGATCTGCAAGCAGATTGCGTGCAAAGCCGTCAGGCGGGCTTTGTGCGGTGTTGCCTTTATTATATCACATTTCCCTCGGAAAAGAAAGATGTTTTTATGATGCACGGGAAAAAACTTTTTGCGGTGCTGCTGCCGCTGGTGCTGACGGCATGCACTTCTGCAAAGCCGGCTCAGACCGAAACCGTCTGGGCAATGGATACCGCCTGTACCATTTCTCTCCACGGCGGCGGCGTTTCCGAAACGGCTTCGCTGCTGAAAACGCTGGACAAGACGCTGGACAATTATCAGGAGGACAGTGCGATCTCTCAGCTGAACCAGAGCGGCACGATTTCTGGGAACGATACCATATACCAGCTGGTGTCCGAAACGGCTGCCCTGCAAAAACGATTCGGGGACAGTGTAGACCTGACCGTGGGACAGCTGACGGCACTGTGGGGCATTACCACAGATACGCCCCACGTGCCCACGGCGGCGGAACTGGAACCGGTACTGAAAACCATTTCTCCCGACCACGTGACGGCGGCAGACGGCACCGTGTCCCTCACCGACGGAGCACAGCTGGACTGCGGAGCCGTGGGAAAGGGCTACAGTCTGGACTGCGTGAAAGAGGCTCTCGACCAGTCCGGCACCGCCGGCTATGGCACAGTTTCCATGACATCTTCCATTTTGTGCTACGGGGAGAAGCCTGACGGGAAACCGTTTCAGATCGAGATCCGTGACCCGTCCGGCGACGGTACGCTGGGCACCGTGTCAACTGACAGTTGTTTCCTGTCCACCTCCGGCGGATACGAACGGTACTTTATTGCTGATGACGGAAAGCAATACTGCCACATTCTCGACCCTAAGACAGGCATGCCGGCGGAATCCGACCTGACCACAGTGACGGTGTTCTGTGACAGCGGGCTGCAATCCGACTTTCTCTCCACGCTGATCTGGCTGGAGGGCACAGAGCATCTGGAGGAACACCTTCACGCAGAGGATTATCAGATCGTAGCACAAGACCAGTCCGGCAAGCTGTACGTCAGCGACGGGCTGCACTTCACCCCCAATGCGTAAAACTCCTGTACATGATCATTCCCAACGCCTATCGCAGAAACCACTCCGTTTCTGTAGATATATAAAGGAAACACTTCACGCAGATTGCGTGCAGTGTTTCCTAAATGTAAAGCAATCCGAAAAAGTGAAAGGAGCTGTATTCTATGAAGAAACTGCATGGCGTGCATCTGGCACACCATAAGAACACAGAAAACAGTGCTTCTGTACCGCTGCCGCTGCCGAAACTGGTGCGGATTCCCATGAGCATGCATATCGGTGCACCCTGTACACCTCTTGTAAAGCCGCGGGATACCGTGCTGGTGGGGCAGAAGATCGGCGATACCGACGCATTCATGGCAGTGCCGATCCACTCCGGTGTTTCCGGCAAAGTCAAGGCAGTTTCCACCTACCGTATGTCCAACGGCAGGACATGTCCCATGGTGGAGATCGAAACCGACGGCGAACAGACCGTTTCTCCGGATGTCTGTCCGCCCGCTGTCACCGATAAAGAGAGTTTCCTCAAGGCAGTGCGGGAAAGCGGACTGGTGGGCATGGGCGGTGCAAGCTTCCCCACTCACGTGAAGCTGAACCCCAAACAGACCGTGGACACGCTGGTCATCAACGCGGCAGAGTGTGAGCCCTATATCACCTCGGACTACCGCCAGATGATCGAAGCACCGGACGAAGTGCTGGACGGCGTGCGGCAGGTACTGCACTGGCTGCAAATCCCCAAGGCAGTCATTGGCATTGAAACCAATAAGCCGGAGGCGATCCGCGTCCTGACGGAAAAGACCAAGTCCGAACCGGAGATTCAGATCTTCTCCCTTCCCACCACGTACCCGCAGGGTGCAGAAAAGGTGCTGATCTATCACACACTGGGACGCACCGTCATGGAGGGACAGCTGCCGGCAGATCAGGGCGTGATCGTGATGAACGTGTCCTCCGTGGCATTCCTCAGCCGCTACCTGAAAACCGGCATGCCGATGGTGCAGCGTATGGTGACGGTGGACGGCGATGCTGTAGGCAAGCCCTGCAATGTCATGGTGCCTATGGGCACACCGGTGCAGGACGTGCTGGATTTTGCACAGTGCGATATGGAACGGGCAAAGAAAGTGCTCTACGGCGGCCCCATGATGGGCATCGCTGTGCCGGACACTGCCGACCCGATTCTGAAAGCCAATAACGCCGTGCTGGCTCTGGAGAAATTCGTTTCCCCGAAACCCACCGCCTGCATTCACTGCGGCAGATGCGTTCACGCATGTCCCCTGCGGCTGATGCCCACGGAGATCGCCAAGGCGTTCCGGCAGGAGGACAGCGAAGCACTGGGCAAACTGAAAGTCACCCTGTGCATGAACTGCGGCTGCTGTACTTACGCCTGTCCGGCAAAGCGTCCGGTGGCAGAAACCAACCAGCTGGCAAAGGCATTCTATATGTCCAGCATCAAAAAATAAGCATGGCATCCGGAGAGTTGACAGCCCTTGTTGTAGGGGGCGATGCCCAGCCCGTCGCCCAGCGGAAATGGCGACGGCAGACTTGCCCAAGGATAGCAAGCCACATCGCCCTGCTATTCACTTAAATAAGCCTCCCCTGAAAGGGGTGACTCCCCACGGGGTGGGGAGATGCCCGCAGGGCAGAGGGGACCGCTCAGTACGAGGGGGGACCGCCGTTAGGCGGTGGAGGGGTTTTACTGAAATCTTTTACTCGATGTGTTATATTTAATATGTATTGCTTTGTGAGATCCTTCTGAAAAGAACGATACCTCATATTACAACTGCACATATTTAAAATCCCCCAGACTCTCCGACCAATCCATGAAAATAGGAGGAAAAACCATGACATCATTATTGACTGTTTCTCCGTCACCTCACGTGAGAAGCGGCATGACCACGCAAAAGATCATGCTGCTGGTGGTGCTGGCTCTGGTGCCGGCGATCGTGGCGGCGACGGTGGTCTTTGGACCGCGAGCATTGTTTCTGGTTGTGTTCTGTGCTGTCATCAGCATGTTCACCGAAATGGTCTGTCAGAAGCTGATGCAGAAAGAAACCACCTATACCGACGGCAGTGCCATGCTCACCGGCGTGCTGCTGGCTCTGAATCTGCCGGCAACGCTGCCCCTGTGGGAAGCGGCGATCGGCTGCGTCTTTGCCATTGCAGTCGTCAAGCAGCTGTTCGGCGGACTGGGCTGCAACTTCGCCAATCCCGCCATTACCGGACGTGTGTTCCTGCTGCTGTCTTTCGGCGGCGATATGACCACTTGGGTGAAGCCCTTTTTCTATCGCGGCAGAAGCTTCTTTGAAATGTTTGCCGCTACCGGAAACCTCCCCGACGGCGTGACCGGTGCCACTCCGCTGGCTTCCGGTGATGCCGGTCTGCTGGACTTGTTCCTCGGCAACGTGGGCGGTTCGCTGGGTGAAACCTCGGCACTGGCTCTGCTCATCGGCGGCGTGTTCCTGCTGGTGCTGGGGCTGATCTCGTGGCACACCCCTGTGGCATATCTGGGCGGTCTGGCAGTGCTGGAACTGTTCTATACCCTCGCCACCGGCGGCGAAATGACCGACGTGCTCTACGCCCTGCTCAGCGGCGGTGTAATTCTGGGAGCATTCTTTATGGCGACCGACTATGTGACCACCCCCATGACCGGTGCGGGAAAACTGATTTTCGGTCTGGGCTGTGCGGTGCTGACCTTTGTCATTCGGGAGTTTGCCAACATGCCGGAGGGCTGCTCGTTCTCGATCCTGCTGATGAACCTGCTGACTCCGTACATCGACAAGCTGACCATGACTCACCCCTTTGGGGCAAAGCCCGCAGTGAAAAAGGAGGCGAAGTAACATGGCAGAGGCAAAGACATCTTCTGTAAAATCCATGGTGCTGCCGCCGCTGGTGCTGGCAATAATCTGTGCAGTCTGCTGTGCATTTCTGGCACTTGCCAATATGGTGACCAAGGACAAGATCGCTGCCGCAGAGGCAGATGCCATTCAGACCAGTCTGAAACAGCTGCCCGATGCCGGCACATTTGAGGAAGTCACAGACTTCCAGCCGGAGAATAACGAAAAGGCATCTGCCACCGGTCTGTATCTGGACGAAAACGGACAGTATGCCGTGCTGGTGACCGCAGACGGCTATAACAAAGGCGGCCTGCAGGTCGTCATCGGCGTGGACAAGGGCGGAGCCGTTACCGGCGTTTCCTTTGTCACCGTTTCGGAAACCCCCGGACTAGGCACAAAGGTGCAGTCCAATCCGGAACTGCTGGTAGATCATCTGGTGGGACTGTCGGACAGTGACGCAGTAGACGGCGTGGACAATATCACCGGAGCGACCTATTCTTCCAAGGGCATGAAAGCCGCTGTGAACTGTGCCCTTGCAACTGTACATGCCAATCAGGAGGTGACCGGCGCATGAACTACGGAAAAGAATTTACCAAGGGTATCCTGAAAGAAAACCCGACGCTGGTAGGACTGCTGGGCATGTGCCCGACGCTGGCAGTTACCACCGCAGCATTTAACGGCATCGGCATGGGCTTGTCTACCATGTTCGTGCTGATCTGTTCCAATATCGTGATTTCTCTGCTGCGGAAAGTGATTCCGGAGCAGGTGAAACTCCCCTGCTATATCGTAATCATTGCTTCGTTTGTAACGGTCATTCAATTTCTGGTGCACGGCTTTGTGCCGGCGTTGTATACCAGTCTGGGAGCATTTCTGGAACTGATCACTGTAAACTGTATCATTCTGGGACGGGCGGAAATGTTCGCCTCCAAGAATAACGTGCTGGCTTCGGCTCTGGACGGTGCCGGCATGGGACTGGGCTTCACACTGGCTCTGTTCCTCATGGGCAGCGTGCGGGAGATCCTCGGCAGCGGCACATGGTTCGGACTGACGATCCCCGGCATGGTAGGACATACCATGAGCCTGTTTGTCATGCCGGCAGGCGGCTTTCTGGTGCTGGGCTTCGTGATCGCTGTGGTCTGTGCTCTGTCCAGGAAGAATCCCCCGAAAAAGATCGGCTGTGCAAGCTGCCCCAATGCGGCGGCATGTCACGCAAAGTGTGAGGAGGCTGACGCATGAGTACCTATATTGCAATCATCATTGCGGCTGTGCTGACGAACAACTTCGTTCTGTCGAAATTTTACGGCTGCTGTCCGTTTCTGGGCGTTTCGAAAAAGCTGGATTCCAGCGTGGGCATGGGTGCCGCAGTGGTTTTCGTCATGCTGTGTGCGTCCCTGTGTACCTATCCCATTTACTACTTTATCCTGAAGCCGCTGGAACTGACTTATCTGCGGACAGTGGCATTCATTCTGGTCATTGCCGTATTTGTACAGCTGCTGGAAATGGTCATCAAAAAGCTGATGCCGCCGCTGTATAAAACGCTGGGCGTGTATCTGCCTTTGATCACCACCAACTGTGCCGTGCTGGGTGTTACCATTATGAACATCGACGAAAGCTACAGCTTCGGACAGTCGCTGGTGAATGCCGTGTTCTCCGGCGTGGGCTTTGCACTGGCAATGGTGATCTTCTCCGGTGTCCGTTCCCGCGTGGACGATGCCGAGAGCGAAACCCCGAAGATGTTTCGCGGCGTTCCGGCAACGCTTATCGCAGCCGCCATTGTGTCCATGAGTTTTCTGGGCTTCGGCGGACTGGGACAGTAAGGAGGGTGTGTCATGGAATTTGTCTATCCCATTCTGATATTTGTGGTCATGGGCATTGTGTTCGGTGTCCTGCTGGTCGTGATCTCAAAGGTGTTCGCGGTGAAGACCGATGAGCGTGCGGTGCAGATCACCGAGGCACTGCCGGGTGCAAACTGCGGGGCCTGCGGCTATGCCGGCTGTGCAGACTATGCCGATGCCATTGTGAATAAAGGTGCTCCCATGAATGCCTGTCTGCCCGGCGGTGCCAATGCTGCGGCAGCGATCGGTGCCATCATGGGCGTGTCTGTGACTGCGTCGGAACGCATGGTGCCGGTGCTGCACTGTAACGGTACCTGCGAAGCCACCAACCGGAAGTTCACGTTTGACGGCGTGCAGTCCTGTACCGCTGCGAAACGGTTTTACGGCGGCACCGGTGTCTGTGCCTATGGCTGTCTGGGACTGGGGGACTGCGTTTCTGTCTGTGAAAACGATGTCATCTCGATCAAAGACGGCATTGCCACATTCTGTACGGAAAAGTGTGTTGCCTGCAACAAGTGTGCGAAAGTCTGTCCCAACGGGCTGATCGAACTGCGGTCAGAGAAGAAAAAGGTGGACGTTCGCTGCTCCTCCCGCAATATGGGCAAGGTGGCAATGCAGTCCTGTCAGAACTCCTGTATCGGCTGTAAGAAGTGCGAGAAGGTCTGCAAGTTTGAGGCAATCATCGTCGAGAACGCCTATCCGGTCATCGATTATGATAAGTGTAAGTCCTGCGGCTTGTGTGCAAAGGAATGCCCCAGAGGGTGTATTGAAAACCTGCGGAAGCCCAAGGTAGTTGCCCCGAAGCCGGAGCCGGTAAAGGAAAAGCCGGCGGCAGAAGAATAAAGGCAATACCGCACAAAGATTGTGCGACAGATGCGTCGTCAAATTTTTCGTCAGATGAAACAAAAAGCGGAGTGAATACTTGATGTATTCACGAGCATTTTTGTGAAATATGACGGGAAATTTGCAAGCAGATGGCGTGCAAAGTCGCCAGACGCTCTTTGTGCGGTATTGCCTAAAATAACGCCGGTCTGCCCCTTGACAAACCGGAGAAAAATGCGTATAATAAAAATAGAAAGAGCATACCGGCAGACGGTTGCTCCCACATTAACGGAAAACGATTAAAAGAAATAACCGCCGCAATTGCAAGAGGGGCGGTTATTTCTTTTTATGATTGTCATGGAAAATATGATACAACAAAGTTGTAAATGTAACCAGGAATGTCAGAAACGCAAAGAGTTCTGACCAAGTCACATAATGTTCCATAGCATCACCTCCCATCGTATGTAAATACGTGGGAGCAGGAAACGAAACCGTCCACCGTTTTCGGTATGTCCTAGGGCTTTATTATAGCACACCCTGCCGAATATTGTCAAGACAGCAAAACCGAAAAAAACGCCGGTCTGCCCCTTGACAAACCGGAGAAAAATGCGTATAATAAAAATAGAAAGAGCACATCGGAAACGGTCTGCTCCCACAATTAGAAATGTTATCGAAATAACCGTCTAAGTTGGTCGCTTGGGGCGGTTATTTCCGTTTATTGCTGTTTTGCAAGATCAAAATGATGTCGCAAACGACATTGCACAAAGTGAGAAACTCCATCCAAGTCATCGCAATCACTCCCTTCCGGGAGCAGGATTCGACCGCCGAATACAGAATATGTACCCGTTCCAATGCACTCTGCTTATGATTATAGCACACCCTGCCGAATATTGTCAAGACAGCAAAACCGAAAAAAACGCCGGTCTGCCTCTTGACAAACCGGAGAAAAATGCGTATAATAAAAATAGAAAGAGCATACCGGTAGACGGTTGCTCCCATGTTGGTGATTAAAAAGTAACCGCCTTATGTGAGAGTCAGGCGGTTACTTCTTTTTATGATCGTCATGAAAAATACTGTACATGATTCCTGTGTATGCGACAAGGAATGTCAGAAGTGCAAACAAATCTGACCATGTTACGTAAGGCACACCCAATAAACACAAAAAGCGGAGATCCGATGAAAACCGGATCTCCGCTTTTTTACTGCGGCAGCAGTGAATGCTGCCCTGAGGGGGAATGGGCATTCCTGCTTCTACAGGCACTATTTCAAGAGAGGAAATACAGAGCGTTTATGCGAACACGCTCCGGAAACTGTTTTGCGGTATTGCCTTAGAACGGGCGGTTGTTTCCGCCGCCGCCCCAGCCGCCGTTGCCGCCGGAACTTGCAGAAACGGCCGTACCACCGCTAATGGTTCCGCCGTAGCCGCAGCGGTCTGTGTCGTCCTGACTTGCGAAATATGTCGTGCCGGAGAGCGTGCCGCCGGTATAGCAGGTCACACTGGATTCCTTGCTGGACATTACCATTTCTGCAGAGCCATTGGGCAGGGTAAATGTGGCAAGCACGTTGCCGCTGGCATCTGTAAAGGTAATGGTCTGTCCGGCAGAAACAGAAGTCTGGGACAGGAAAGAATAGCTGCTGGGTGTTTCGAACATATCACTGCTGCCGGCTGCAATGACGGTGCCGCCGGAATAGGTGATCGAGTTATTGCTGTCGCCGCAGTCCAGCGGGCCGTTTCCGCCGCCGGTCTGGGAAACAAAGACATAGCCGCCGTTGAAGGAAATGTTGCCGTTGGAGTCCAGCCCGTCGCCGGCTGCATTGACATAGGTATAACCGCCGTTAAAGGTCATGGTCTGACTGCCGTTACTGGAGTTTCCGCCGCCGGGGCCGCCCCAGCCGCCTTGTCCCCAGCCGCCGTTGTTATTGTTGCCGCTGCTGTCGGAACCGCCTGCGGCATTGTGGCCGTCGTCGCTGGAGGTTACCATAACAGTACCGCTGTTCTGGGTAATATCCACCCCCTCAATGCCCTCATAGGACTTGGTGATGTTCACATAGGGAGTGTCATCATCGCCGCCGGTGCTGCCGATAATCAGAGCGTGGTCACTGTGTGCACCGTCGTCTGCGGTGGCAAGGGTCATGCTGCCGCCCAGCAGCTGCATATCGCCGCCGCAGTGCAGGCTGTCGTCGGAGGAGTCAATGGTGATCGTACCGCCGTTGACGATCAGGTTGCCGCCGCTTTGCCATGTGGTGCCGGCCTCATCATACAGCCCGACTGCTTTGATGCCCTTGGCACTGATGTCAGTCTTGCCGGAGTTGCCGTCACCGCCCATGCCGCCGCCCCAGCCGCCGGAAGCATTGCCGGAAAAGTCAGAGCCCTGATATGTGGTAATATTCAGGTCGCCGCCGTTCATGGTGAAGATCTGCTCTGCCTGAATGCCGTCTGCATAAGAATTGATGTTGACTGTACCGCCGTTGATAGTGATATAGCCCTTATCCGTTTCGGTGGAGTTGCTCTTGATGCCGTCGCCGCCGGTGCTGCCGTTGTTGGTGTTCACCGTCACAGACAGAGTGCTGTAATCGGTGGCATCAGGGTCGCCGATGCGGACGGAGTCGTTGCCGCGAATGCCGTCATCTGCGGCGTTGACGGTAATGCTGCCGTTCCAGATCTTCAGGTCGTTCTTGCAGACGATGCCGTCCTCGGTGTTGCCGTTGACGATGAGCGTGCCCTTGCCCTTCAGCTTCAGGTCGTCGCGGGAGAAGATCGCCCCGTTGACAGGATTGGTGTTGCCGTCGCTGTCCACATAGGTGTCCGTGTGGGACGTGCCGTCAGAAATGGTATTGGTCGTGCCGTTCTTGGCAGAGATCTGCACTTCGTCACCGATCGCCTCCACATAGATCGGGGCAACGCTGTCGTTGGACAAGGTCAGTCCCTCCAGATTCAGCACCACTTTGCCCTCCGGTTCCGCGGTCTTATCCACGTTGACGGCAAGCTGGCCGCTGGTGCTTTCACCGCTGACAGAGAGTTCGCCGGAAGCGGTAACCGTTACATTGGCTCCGGAGATCGTCAGGTTCGAGGGGTTGGAAACGACACTGCCGGAAGCGTTGGTCGCCGTGACGCTGCTGCCGCTGTAGACCAGAGCCGTTGCCACAGTGTCGTCCGTCGGTGTCACGCTGTCGCCGGCGAGTTCCTGTACGCCGGTGAACTTGGTGAGAGTGCCGGTCATGGCAAAGGTGCCGTTATCGGAACCGTCGTGTGTCATCTGGGTGCCGCCGGTGTATAGAGTGCAGCTGTCCGAACCGGAAAGGCTGCCGCTGCTTGCCAGCACATAGGTGTACTTCTTGTTCGGTGTCATTTCAAAGACAGTGCTGCCGCCCTTTTTCAGAGTCACAGCATTGCTCTTTTTCCACTCAGCCGCATAGTTCAGCTGTACCACGCCCTGCGTGCAGCCGGAAGTGTCCACAGGCACAGCTGTACCGGCAGAATCCATGCCGAATGCGTAGTCCGTCGCCGTTGCCAGCACATCGCCGCCGGTAATGGCAAGCACGCCGTTTTCGTCCAGCGTAAAGCCGCGGTCACCGCTGGCGGTCACCGTACCGCCGGAGATGTTCAGGGCTGTGGCAGCCTGCACGGCATCATTGCCTGCCTTGATGCTGACTTTGCCGGACAGAATGGAAACGTCCTCCTTGGAGGATTTCAGACCGTCTGCGGAAGAAGTCACGGTCACCGAAGCACCGTCTATTTCCAGTGTATTATTTGCCCGAATGGCATCGGCGTCAGAAGTGGCATCGACATCTGTGTTGATGCTGATGTCGCCGCCGTTCAGCTTGATGTCGTCCTTGGAATGGATCGCCGTGTTCATACTGCTGGTGATGTTCAGGGTGCCGGTGCTGTTCTTGGTGACGGTAATGTCACAGTCGCCGTAGATGACACCGCTGGTGTCGGCGTTGACAGCTGCCGCCGTGTCAGTCAGGGTGTTGATGCCGGAGCAGGTCAGCTTCAGCTTCCCTGCACTCTGTCCCAGAATGCAGGGAGCACCGGTGGAAGATGTCATGGTCACGCCCTGCAAGTACAGGGAAACCGCCTCAGGATCCGCAGTAGGATCTGCCACATTGACCAGAATCTGTCCGTCTGTAATGGTACCGTCTACGGTGTAGTTGCCGGAGGCGGAAATGGTCACGGTTTTTCCGGAAACAGCAGTGACACCCTTGGTGTCGCCCTCTACGGTAATGCCGCTGTCGCTCAGGTGAATGGCAATGGCATCGCTGACCGGTACAGTGGCGATCATCTGCCGCAGGCGGGACAAGTCCAGACCGTTGACAGCACCGTCACCGGTGACATCGGCGTTGGCATACTGCCGGGCAGTCAGCTTGGAACTGCCCAGCAGAGCAGTCTGCAAAATGGCAGCGTCTGCGGCAGTGACAGAGCCGTCCCCGTTCAGATCACCGGAGGCACTTGCGGCTCCTGCCGGCATAGCCAGTACGCAGGGAATCGCTGCGGCACAGAGCATGGACAAAGCAACCATGCCTGCTGCTGTTTTCCGCATATAGCGGTGGGGTTGTTTCTTCATATTATTCACTTCTCCTTTGATGCAGTCTGTTGCGGAGCTATGGAAACACTGCATAAAGCCCGCCTGACGGCTTTGCACGCAATCTGCTTGCAGATTTTCCGTCATATTGCCCAGAAATCCCTTGCCAGACACCAAGTCTGCCTGCGGAATTTCTGTGCAATCTGCCGAAAAATCTGACTACGCATCTTACGCACAAGCTTTATTCAGTGTTTCCTTATTTTCCCCTGCCCTCGGAACAGCGGCGTCTGCCGCAAGGCGGGAATTGGAATGCGAGAAGCTGTTGACAGGTTTTCGCAGCCTGTCTTCCTGTTGTTATCCAGTATAAAGGCGTTTGCTTAAAGAATTCTTAAAGAAAAGCAGAATGTAGAAAAAATTTTGGCGATTTCGACGGGGAACAGGGCGGGTTGTGGGTGATATATTCGGCTTCACAAAAGTTCCCTTAGTCAAAAATTTTCGCCGCCGCACAATATAAATAGAAAGAACAAATGTCTGCATTCACCTGTTGCAAAAAGAAACGGACACAGCACTCCATTTCCCCGCAAAATATATCCGTTTCCGTCCTGTCCGTCTGTCAGGAACACTGCTGCGTGCTGCTCTGACAGCTGCGGGAGAAAATAAGGCAGAATTTTAGCAAACATGTTAAATTCCCCGAAGATTCCCCCAAAGCCTTGACAAAGCGACAAAAAAAGAGTATCATAAATACAATAACCTATTGATGAACCTGTCTGTCTATCCTGCGGACAGGTTCTCTGGAATTCTGATGCCACGCGTCAGAACCACAAAACGAAAAGACAGCTTTGCGGAAGGCACGCACCACTCTGTATTTTTAGCGGCAGACCTTTGCAGAACTGATCTTCGGAAGATTGAGGAGGTCATTCAATGGAACTGTGTGAAAAGTTTGGAAAACAGGGACTGACATTCGACGACGTGCTGTTGATTCCGGCAGAATCGGACGTAACACCGAACATGATCGAACTGCGGACAAGACTTGCCGGCAATGTCTGGCTCAACAACCCGATCATGACTGCGGCAATGGACACCGTCACCGAAGCCAGAATGGCAATTGCCATTGCCCGTGAAGGCGGCATCGGTATCATTCACAAGAACATGAGCATCGAACAGCAGGCAGACGAGGTGGATAAGGTAAAGCGTTCGGAAAACGGCGTTATCGTCAATCCGTTCTCCCTGACGGAAAATCATCTGGTATCTGATGCCAATGCTCTGATGGGCAAGTACAAGATCTCCGGCGTGCCGATCGTAGACAATGTGGGCAAGCTGGTGGGCATCATCACCAACCGTGACATGCGGTTCCTGTCCGACTATAACGGCCCGATCTCGGAAGTAATGACCAAGGATCACCTGATCACGGCTCCGGTAGGCACGACTATGGAAGAAGCACAGGCGATTCTCCGCAAGCACAAGATCGAAAAGCTGCCGCTGGTGGACGAAGAAGGCTACCTCAAGGGTCTGATCACCATTAAGGATATTGAAAAGGCAGTACAGTTCCCGAACTCTGCCCGCGACGAAAAGGGCCGCCTGCTCTGCGGTGCTGCGATCGGCATCACCGCAAATGTCCTGGAACGTGCTCACGCTCTGGTAGATGCACAGGTAGACGTGCTGGTTCTGGACTCTGCACACGGTCACAGCAAGAACATCATGACTACCCTGAAAAAGGTCAAGGAAGCATTTCCGCATGTACCGGTCATCGCCGGAAACATCGCTACCGCAGAAGCGGCAGAGGCTCTGATCGAAGCCGGTGCAGACGCTGTCAAGGTCGGCATTGGACCTGGCTCCATTTGTACCACCCGTATCGTTGCCGGCATCGGCGTGCCGCAGATCACCGCAGTCTATGACGTGGCTCAGGTGGCAAAGAAGCACAACATTCCGGTCATCGCAGACGGCGGTATCAAGTACTCCGGCGACATTGTAAAGGCTCTGGCTGCCGGTGCAAATGTCGTTATGCTGGGCTCGCTGCTGGCTGGCTGTGAGGAATCTCCGGGAGAAACCGAGATCTATCAGGGACGTTCCTTCAAGGTATACCGCGGCATGGGCAGTCTGGCTGCTATGGCAAATGGTTCCAAGGACAGATACTTCCAGGAGGGTGCCAAGAAGCTGGTGCCGGAGGGCGTAGAAGGTCGTGTGCCGTACAAGGGCAGCGTTGCCGATTCCGTGTTCCAGCTGGTAGGCGGTATTCGCTCCGGTATGGGTTACTGCGGCTGCAAGACCATTGAGCTGCTCCACGAAAAGGCAAAGTTCGTACAGATCACCAACGCCGGTCTGCTGGAGAGCCACCCGCATGATATTCAGATCACCAAGGAAGCTCCGAACTATTCGACACATTCCTAAAATATGCACAGGCGTGTGCCTGTAATCAATAAGAAAAGCGGTGTACCGGAAAGGTATACCGCTTTTTTGTTGGTGTGTTTGATTTTTCTTGACAAAATTCGACAGACTATGCTATAATAAAGCCCTAGGGCATACCGAAAACGGTGGACGGTTTCGTTTCCTGCTCCCATGTACAATTTTGTACGTTGGGAGGTGATGCTATGGAACATTATGTGACTTGGTCAGAGCTCTTAGCTCTCTTGACACTTTTGATTGCTTTTGCATCTTTGCTATACGCAATTTTCCATAACGATCATAAAAAGAAATAACCGCCCTCTGCTACCAAACTAGAGGCGGTTAATTCTTTAACTTTCCTAAACATGGGAGCAACCGTCTACCGGTATGCTCTTTCTATTTTTAT
>UMBT01060746.1_pt1 | contig 22942 bp, 22 predicted proteins | sample 1964001 | NCBI WGS metagenome assembly UMBT01 (sample SAMEA4835945, study PRJEB28245) | human gut metagenome | biome: gut microbiome; material: fecal sample | place: Denmark | collected 2008
AAGTTATGCATTATTTAGTTTTACAAAAACAAGTAGTAATGTAATTGAAGGAAAAGTAGGTAAAATTAATTATACAACTAATTTTTCATATACAGGAAGCTGTACAACATATACAGCAAAATCAGATGGTTATTATAATTTAGAAGCATGGGGAGCACAAGGAGGAAATTATAATACAACTTATGTAGGAGGATTAGGTGGATATTCAAAAGGAATAGTACATCTAACAAAAGGAACAACATTATATGTATGTGTAGGAGGACAACCTCAAACAGTGACAACAACAAAAACAGCAGTACCTGGAGGATTTAATGGTGGAGGTAACGGATTTAATAGAGATTATAGTAGTACATATACCTATGGACAAGCTGGTGGTGGAGCAACAGATATAAGAATAGGACAAAATAGTTTATATGCAAGAGTAATCGTAGCAGGTGGAGGATCAGGAAGTAATAATAGAACTTCAGGATATGCTGGAGGAGGAACAAGTGGAGTAACAGGTCAATCAGGTTATGCAGGTACTCAAACATCTGCAGGAACAGGAGGAAGTTTTGGACAAGGAGGTTCAGCATCAACTTCAGGAAACAACTATAAATATGGAGCATCAGGTGGAGGTGGAGGCTTCTACGGTGGTGGTGCTGGGACATCATACTCAGACTCAACAAACTATGATAAATACTCAGGTGGAGGAAGTGGATATGTTTATACATCATCAACAGCAAGCAGTTATCCATCAGGATGTCTTTTAAATAATACATACTACTTAACTGCAGCATCAACGACTGAAGGAATAAATACAGGAAATGGAAAAGCAACAATAACATATATTGGAAAAGAGATACCTTTAGATACAAGTGGTGCCAATACTCCAATACTAGCATCAAATATGATACCAGTTTATTATGATGAAACAAATGAAACATGGAAAAAAGCGGATGCAAATAATAAAAATTCTAATTATCAATGGTATAGTTATGAATCAAGTGGAGATAAAAAAGGAATGTGGGCTAATGCTGTAACAGTAAAAGATACAAATAGACAAACTTATTTAAATGCAGATGTTGGAACAACAATACCAATGGATGATATAACAACAATGTGGGTATGGATACCAAGATTTAAAGTTAATACAACAGATTTTGATTCTATTAAAGGAGCAAAGGGATGTAGTGATCCGAGTTATCTTGATTCTTCTGATTGCGCTGTTGAATATGCGCATTGGGGCTATTTTAATATTGGAGCAATAGATGTAACATTTGTAAAGCAAAATGAAACAGCAATAGATGCCTTTACATTCGGAGATAAAGAGTTAAGTGGATTTTGGTATGGTAAGTTTGAAATAGGACATACAACTTTAGCATCAAGTGAAACTGCTGATAATTTAGGATGCACAAATGAAACATGTAGCAATGCTAATGGAATAATAATAAAACCAAATGTAAAAAGTTTAAGATTTAATAGTGTAAGTAATTTCTTCTTTGCATCAAGAAGTATGGAACAAAGTGGAAATAGTTTTGGGTTTGTAAATACTGAAGTAGATACACATATGAGTAAAAATAATGAATGGGGAGCAGTAGCATACCTAACCCAAAGTATATATGGAAGATGTATGAGTAGTACAACATGTATTGATATAGGGATAAACAATAATAGTTCATATAAAACAGGGTATGGAGCACCAGCAGGAAGTTTTAAAACAGATACAAATGGAGTATATAATACAACATTAGGAAAAGATGCATCAACAACAGGAACAATATATGGCATATATGATATGAGTGGTGGTGCAACAGAATATGTCATGGGAGTGTATAGCAATACAATAAGTAATTCAGGATTTAGTAGTTTACCAGATACTAAATATTATAATAATTATACAGGAACATCATATACAGGACATGCATTAACCGAAACACAAGAATGGTATAGTGATTACGCTAGCTTCGTTAATTCGAGTAGCCCTTGGTTCATGCGTAGTGGTAACTATGGCAAAGATGCGGATGCAGGCGTGTTTTACTTCTACCCCGTCGGTGGTAACCGTTTCGACGACGCCTCTTCCCGCCTTGTAATTTCCAATAAATAACCCTACATGGGTATTTATTGGAAAAGAACTAAAAAAACCAAAAATGAAAGAAGTAGGAATTAAGTAATTTTATGAATAATAAAAAAGTTTAAGATAGGTAAGTATTCTTAAACTTTTTTTAGTATCCAAATTTTTCATCTAAACTTTCATCGTTATCAATATAGATTTTTGTGTCTATTACTTCGTAATTATTTTTATCTTTTCTTATTATTACTTCTTTTATCCCGGCATTTAAAATAAATCTTTTACATAAGATACAAGGATTAGCGTTTTTTACATATGAATTATCTATAACTTCTTTTCCTACAAGATAAAGGGTAGAATCTATTAAGTCTCTTCTTGCGGCACTTATGATGGCGTTTTGTTCTGCGTGAACACTTCTACACATCTCATATCTTTCTCCTCTTGGTATTTGCATTTTTTCTCTAGCGCAATATCCAAGTTCATTACAGTTTTTTCTACCTCTTGGAGCTCCAGCATAACCTGTTGAAATAATTTCATCATTTTTAACAATAACGGCACCGAATTTTCTTCTTAAACAAGTACATCTTTCTAAGACTGTTTCTGCGATATCAAGGTAATAATTTATTTTATCTATTCTTGGTTTATTTTTTGTTATCATATAATATCTCCTTTTCTTTATTATAATAGAAAAAAATATTTTTTTCCATAAATTGTTATATATAATTTTAAAAAAATGGTGTATAATATGTCTAAATGAGGTGTAGTGTATGGATAAGATAGTAATTAAGGGGGCTCGTGAAAACAATTTAAAAAATATAAATATTGAACTTCCTAAGAATAAATTTATTGTAATGACTGGTGTAAGTGGAAGTGGTAAAAGTAGTTTAGCTTTTGATACATTATGTGCTGAAGGGGAAAGAAGATATTTAGAAAGTTTAAACTCTTATGCAAGACAATTTCTTGGTAATAGTCAAAAACCAGATGTTGACAGTATCGAAGGGTTATCTCCTACGATATCAATAGATCAAAAAACAACTAACAATAACCCACGAAGTACTGTAGGAACAGTAACTGAAATATATGATTATTTAAGACTTCTTTTTTCTAAAATAGGAGTGCCTATATGTCCTAAACATAATATTCCTATTAAAAATCAAAGTATTGAAGAAATGACTAATAAAGTGCTTCTTCTTGATTTAAATAGTAAAATAGTAGTTTTATCTCCAATTGTGGAAGGTAAAAAAGGTAGTTTTACTGATTTATTAGAAAATTTTAGAAAACAAGGATATGTAAGAATTTATATAGATGATGTTATGTATGATTTAAGTGATGATGTTATTTTAGACAAAAATAAAAAACATAATATATCTATTGTTATTGATAGACTTATTATAACACCTGACATCAGAAGTCGTTTATATGAAAGTTTAGAACAAGCATGTAAATTAAGTGATGGTAAAGTAATTATTGATGTAATTGGTAAAGAAAAATTAATATTTAGTGAAAAGTTTGCTTGTCCTTATTGTGATTTTTCTTTAAGTGAATTAGAACCTCGTATTTTTAGTTTTAATGCTCCCTATGGGGCTTGTCCTGACTGTAAAGGACTTGGTTTTAAAAAAATAATAGATCCTGATTTGATTATGCCTGATAAAACAAAAAGTATCTATGATGGTGGAATTGTTACAATGGGTGATGATAGTGATGGTATATATTTTAAAAGATTAGAAAGTGCTTGTAAACATTTTAATATTGATTTATCTAAACCTATAAATAAACTTTCAAAGAAAGAATTAGATATTATTTTATATGGAAGTACTGAATTAATTAAGTTTAATTATTCTGCTAAAAGCGGAACTATATATAATAATACAGGATTATTCGAAGGCGTTATTAATAATTTAGAAAGAAGATATATTGAAACTAATAGTGATTGGATAAGAGAATGGATTGATAAATATATGATAGAGCTCCCTTGTCCAACATGTAAAGGTGCAAGATTAAAAGAAGAAGTTTTATCTGTTAAGATAAATGGTAAAAATATAGATGAATTAACAAGACTTAATATTACTGAAATATATAATTTTTTATCAGATTTAAAGTTAAATGAAGAACAAGAACAAATTTCTAAACTTTTAATCAAAGAAATAAAAGATAGATTATCATTTTTAATAAATGTTGGACTTGATTATTTAACTCTTAATAGAGAAGCTTCGACATTATCAGGTGGAGAATCTCAAAGAATAAGACTTGCTACCCAAATAGGAACAAGATTAACGGGAGTTTTATATGTTTTAGATGAACCTAGTATTGGTCTTCATCAAAGAGATAATGATAAACTTATTGATGCAATGTTAAGTATGAGAGATTTAGGAAATACTTTAGTAGTGGTCGAACATGATTTAGATACGATGAGAAGAAGTGATTTTCTTGTAGATATTGGACCTCTTGCAGGAGAACAAGGTGGTGAAGTTGTCGCATGCGGGACACCAGAAGAAGTAGCAAGTTGTGATAATAGTATCACTGGTAACTATTTAAGTGGCAAAAAGTGTATTGAAGTTCCCAAAACTAGAAGAAAAGGAAGTGGCAAGTATCTTGAAATACAAGGAGCTTGTGAAAATAATTTAAAAAATATTAATGTAAAATTCCCTCTTGGAACATTTACATGTGTAACGGGAGTAAGTGGAAGTGGTAAAAGTACACTTGTTAATGAAATTTTATATAAAAAATTAACTAGTGAAATATATGGTTCAAAAGTAAAACCTGGTAAATTTAAAAAAATTAAAGGCCTTGAATACGTTGATAAGGTAGTACATATTTCTCAAGATCCAATTGGAAGAACTCCAAGAAGTAATCCTGCGACATATACTGGTGTATTTGATGATATTAGAGATTTATTTGCTACAACAAAAGAAGCTAAAATGCTTGGCTATGATAAAAGTAGATTTAGTTTTAATGTAAAAGGTGGTAGATGTGAAGCTTGTCGTGGTGATGGTGTTAAAAAAATAGAAATGCATTTTTTACCAGATGTTTATGTTCCATGTGAAATATGTCATGGTAAAAAATATAATAGTGAAAGTTTAAGTATTAGATTTAAAGATAAAAATATTAGTGAAGTATTAGATATGCGTGTTAATGAGGCTTTAGAGTTTTTCAAAAACTTTCCTAAAATTGAACATAAACTAAAAACTTTACAAGAGGTAGGACTTGGTTATATAAAACTTGGTCAAAGTGCTACAACATTATCTGGGGGAGAAGCAAGTCGTGTAAAATTAGCTAAAGAACTACAAAAAAAACCAACAGGTAAAAGTGTTTTTATAATGGATGAACCTACAACAGGTCTTCATAATTATGATATTGAAAACTTACTTGCAATTATTAAAAAAATAGTAGATAATAAAGATACAGTAATCGTAATTGAACATAACCTTGATATGATAAAAGTTGCTGATTATATTATTGATTTAGGTCCTGAAGGTGGAGATAAAGGTGGAACAGTTATTGCAACAGGAACACCAGAAGAAATAACTAAAGTTAATGAAAGCTATACAGGACAGTATTTAAAAAAATATTTGTGAGGAGTAATTTATGATAAAAAAACTTATATTTGATTTAGATAATACACTTATTATATGGAAAGATGAATATTCTTTAGAATTAAAATATTTACTTGAAGAATACAAAGTAGATACCGATTATAAAAAAGTAGATAAAATAATAGATGACTTAGAATATAAGCATGATACAATTTCTAAAGAAATATTATTAAATGATATTAATAATAATTTAAATCTAAATTTAGATATAAGTTTTATTGATGAATTAGAAAAAAGACAAAGTAAATTATCTTTTGTTAATAATGATTTAATAGATGTTTTAGATTATTTAAGTAAAAAATATGAACTTGTTATATTAAGTAATTATTTTACCAATATTCAAAAAAATAGACTTAAAAATGCTAAAATAGATAAATATTTTAGTAAAGTTCTTGGAGGAGATGAAATAAAATTAAAACCAAGACCAGAAGCTTTTTTAAAAGCTGTATATCCTAATGAAATTTTTGAATGTCTTATGATTGGAGATAGTTTAAAAATGGATATTGAAGGTGCACTTAATGTTGGGTTAAAGGTAATTGCGGTTGATTATTTTAATAAACTTCCAAAAAGTGATAAATATATATTAATAGATGATATCAAAAAATTAAAAGAAATATTATAAAGGAGGAGTTTTATGAATCCCGTTATGGTTGATTTAGGTGTTATAAAAATATATTATTATTCAGTAATGATTTTAATTGGTATGTTAACAGGAGCATTTCTTATTTATAAAACACTTCTTAAAAAGGGTTTTAGCGAAGAATTTATAACAGATTTAATTTTCTATACCATTATTTTTGGTATTCTTGGAGCAAGGATATATTATGTTTTATTTAATCTTCCATATTATAGTAAGAATATTCTTGAAATATTTGAAATTTGGAATGGTGGACTTGCCATACATGGTGGTATAATCGGAGGAGTTTTATGGATAGTTTATTATTGTAAAAAGAAAAACGTTAATATTTTAAAAATAACAGATGTTTTATGTATTTCTTTAATTCTCGCTCAAGCAATTGGAAGATGGGGTAATTTTTTTAATAAAGAAGCACATGGTGCGATTACTTCTTTAGAACATTTACAAAGCTTACATATTCCTAAATTTATAATAAATGGTATGTATATTAATGGTAATTACTATCTTCCAACATTTTACTTTGAATTTTTATTAGATATAGGTTTATTTATAATTCTTATTTTAGTAAGAAAATATGTTAAAAATCCTAAAAATGGTTTATTAACAGGAATATATTTTAGTATTTATTCTATAGGAAGATTCTTTATCGAGGGTCTTAGAACTGATAGTTTAATGCTTGGAAACTTAAGAATTGCTAAGCTTATATCAATTATATTATTTTTAATAGGATTATTTCTTATCTTTTATAAACAAAAAGATACAAGAACAAATAGATTAAAGAAAGCATTAGATAATTAGGAGGAGTTTATGAAATTAGATTATGATGTAATTGTGGTTGGGAGTGGACCTGCGGGGATAACAAGTGCAATTTATTTAAAAAGAGCTAACATTAATGTTTGTATTATGGAAAAAAGTGCTCCAGGAGGGCAACTTAATAAATCATCTACAATTGAAAATTATCCTGGATTTAATAAAATATCAGGTCCTGAACTTGCTTATAGTTTTTACGAACAAATATTAAATTTGAATATACCTTTTATTAATGAAGAAGTTATAGAAATAGAAGATAAGACTTCTTATAAAATTATAAAAACAAATAAAAAAACTTATACTTGTAAAGGTATTATTTTAGCGCTTGGAAGAAAACCAAGATCATTTGATAATGAAAGTGTTTCTTCTTTAGAGGGAAAAGGTGTAAGTTATTGTTCTTTATGTGATGGACCTCTTTTTAAGAATCAAGATGTTTCAATAATTGGGGGAGGAAACAGTGCTTTAGAAGAATCTTTATATCTTTCAGACATATGTAAAAGTGTAACTATTATTAACAGAAGAGATGTTCTTCGTGGAGATAAGATGTTGGTTGATAAGGTTTTAAAAAAGGATAATATAAATATTTTATATAATAGTGAAGTTGTTGAATTTAATAAAAAAGATGATTTTTTAGAATCTTTAACTATTAAAACTAATGATAAACTTAATAAATTAGAAGTAAAAGCATGCTTTATTTTTATTGGATATGTTCCTGCGACTGATTTTTTAAATAATCTTGACATTCTTGATGAAAAAGGGTATATTAAAACAGATAAAAATTTAAAAACAGATATACCTTTTATATATGCCTGTGGTGATACAATTAATAAAGAAGTTTATCAAATAGTTACAGCAACAGGAGAAGGTGCTGTTAGTGCAATTAGTTTTATTAATGATTATAATTCTTAGGAAGTGAAAAAATGAAAAAATTAAATAATAATGGATGGGGATTAATGGCGTTTTTAATTATACTTTTAGTTTTGTTGATATTTGTTTTTATTGCACTTAGTGGATTAGAGGGTATAATATAAGGTGGTGTGATGAAAAGTAAGAAGGAAAAAAGTATACAGTTTTTTAGTAATATAGATATGATTAATTGCCCAATATGTCACGAAGGGTTAGATGTTTTGAGCGATTACTTTATATGCAAAAACGGACATAACTATACTATTTCAAAAAAAGGTGTTGTATGTTTATTAAATACAGGAAATTTGAAAAAAAACTATATATATGATAAAAATTTATTTGTTTTTAGAAGAAGCTTTATCTTAAATAATTTTTATACTGACATATATAATGAAATTGTTTATTATATTAATAATTATAAAAACGAATTTGTTAATATATTGGATCTGGGTTGTGGTGAAGGAACCCATGACTATTTAATAGCTTCTAAATTAAATAAAAAATTTTGTTTTTTAGGAATAGATTATAATAAAGATGCGATTGAATTAGCTACGGATTATATAAGTGAAAAAGTTAATTTTTCAGTTGCAGATGTTAATAATTTGCCATTTAAATCAGAGTCATTTGATTTTATTATAAATATTTTATCTCCATATTCTTCTATTGAAGTTCAAAGAGTATTGAAAAAAGATGGAATATTTATAAAAGTTATACCGGATAGTGAATATTTAATCCAATTAAGAAAAAAAATAGGTTTTAATGAATATGAAAAAAAAGAAGTTGTTAAACATAAAGTATTAAATAATTTTGATTTGATTAGAGAAATAAAGGTCACTAAAGATTATGTGTTAACAGATGAACAACAACAACAGTTGTTGAATATGACACCATTAATGAAGTCAAAAAAAGCAAAGGAAAACAATGAAAATATAAGTGATATAACTATAGATTTATCAATTCTTATATTAAGGAGGAAATGATATGTTATCAAATTATGCAAAAAAAATATATTTAAAAAAAGATTTATATGCTATCTTTAATTCTTTAATAATGGAGCCATTATTTGTAACATTTGATGAGGCCGACAGGATTTTTAAAAATAAATTAGATGAATTTACAGAGGTAGAAGTTAAGCAATTATATGAAAAATGTATTCTAGTTGACTCTGTAAAGCAAGATAAAATGGCAGTTAAGGTGATAAAAGACGCAATTGAAGATAATACTTTAAATAAGGTGACTATGATGTATATTATTCCAAATAATAATTGTAATCTAGAATGCAAATATTGTTTTATAGGCAAGTTGAACAATGATCCAGTTTATATGAAGGAAGAAACTGCATATAATGCAATAACTAAATTTGTAAGTCATTTAAAGAGCATTAACGCTAAAAAAGGAGCTATTATATTCTATGGTGGTGAACCACTAATTAATTTTGAAATAATTAAGTATTCCGTTAAAATAATAAAACAACAAAATTTTCCAATTGATATTTCAATAGTGACAAACGCAACACTTTTGAATGAAAGTAAGGCAGAGTTTATTAAAGAAAATAATATTGCATTAGGTGTTTCAATTGATGGACCTAAAAAGATGACTGATGAAAAAAGGGTTTATAAGGGAAATAATGATAGCGTATATGATAATGTAATAAAAAAATTAGACATGTTAAAGAAATGTGATGTTCAGTTTGGATTATCAATAACAGTTTCCGAGGAAGCTTTAAAAGATAAAGCAAAATTAATTAAATGGATAAAAGATAATCATTTTACAGACATAAATTATAATCCGTTACATTATTCCAATGTTAACGAGAATTGGAAAGAATATTATAATAGTATTGGCAATTTCATTTTTAATTCAAACAATATGTTATTTCCATTAGGGATTAGCGAAGATAGAGTTGCTAGAAAATTACGTTCATTTTATGAAAGAGATTTTAAATATAGTGATTGCGGTGCAAATGGAGGTAATCAAATTACTATTAGACCAGATGGAGATATTACAATTTGTCATGGCTACTGGAATATAAGTAAAAATGAAATTGGAAATATAAATGATATAAATTTTTGTGATATATTTTCTAGTGATTTATATAAAAAATGGCATAAAAATTTAACGGTAAACAAATCTGAGTGTTTAAAATGTCCGGCAATTTTTATTTGTGGAGGCGGTTGTGGAATGCAAAGTGAGAATTTGTTTGGTGAAGTTGAAAAACTTGATAAGCCATTTTGTAAATATTCTAAGACAATGTTAAAAAAAATTTTGCTTGATTTATATGAAACAAATAAATAAGAAATGTTCAATTATTGAACATTTCTTTTAGTAAGCATTTCTTGTGCTTAGTATTGCTTGTTTTGCAAGTATTGGCGCAAGACATCCTGCTCCACAATTGCAGCTACAGTTGCCACAGTTGCATTTACTAGCCATTGTAATAGAATTTGTGTATTTTTTGCTAGTCATATTTTTTTTGAATTTAATTTCAACCATAATATGCCCTCCTTTTTTATAATATAGCATATGATTATTAAATAATCAAATTTTTATTTTTGCTTTTTTATGATAAATATATAAAAGCCTTTAAAATTTATCAAGTCTTGGTACTTGTCGTTCGAAAATGCTTTCAAAGTATTGTAAATACATATTTTTAGCATTTATTTTTTTAATCTATGACTTGTAATATTAAAAGTTTTATTGTATAATTCAGTTATAAATGTTTAGAAAAAGAGAAGTAAATTAATTATATTATTTAGAGAGTTGTTGGTTGGTGAAAAACAATTAGTAAATTAATTGAAGGTAGCTTTGGAACTGATTATTTGAAGTAGTAGTAAAATAATCCGTATAATATGCGTTAAATATATGAGATTTCAATATGAAATGGTAAAAGGTGGTACCGTGCTTTTAAGCACCCTTTGGGTATCATCTTTTTTATTTAGAAAGGAAAGATTTTTATGTTAGATAAAAAATATGATTCAAAATTAGTGGAAGAAGGAAAATATCAAACTTGGCTTAAGAATGATTATTTTAAAAGTGGTGATTTAACAAAAGAACCATTTTGTATAGTTATACCTCCCCCAAATGTAACAGGGAAATTACACTTAGGACATGCATGGGATACAACTTTACAAGATATCATTATTCGTTATAAAAAAATGCAAGGATTTGATGCTTTATGGGTGCCTGGAATGGATCATGCGGGTATTGCAACACAAGCAAAAATCGATAAAAGATTAAAAGAAATGGGTTATAAACCAAGACAAATGGATAAAGAAGAATGGTTAAAACATGCTTGGGCTTGGAAAGATGAATATGCAAATACAATTCACGAACAATGGGCTAAGCTTGGGCTTGCTCTTGATTATTCAAAAGAAAGATTTACTTTAGATGAAGGACTTAATTATGCGGTTAGAAAAGTGTTTGTTGATTTATATAATGAAGGATTAATTTATCGTGGAGAAAAAATTATAAATTGGGATCCTGAAGCAATGACTGCATTATCTAATGAAGAAGTTATCTATAAAGATACTCCTGGGGCTTTTTATCATATTAAATATATGATTGAAAATACAAATGATTATCTTGAAGTAGCAACAACTCGTCCTGAAACATTATTTGGAGATACTGCTGTTGCAGTTAATCCTAATGATGAAAGATATAAACATTTAATTGGTAAAAATGTTGTTTTACCTATTGTTAATAAGTTAATTCCTATAATAGGGGATGAACATGCTGATATGGAATTTGGAACAGGAGTAGTTAAAATAACTCCAGCACATGATCCTAATGACTTTGAAGTAGGAGAAAGACATAATTTAGAAAGAATTGTAGTTATTAATAAAAATGGTACGATGAATGAAAATGCTTTATCTTATAAAGGAATGGATCGCTTTGCTTGTCGTGAACAACTTGTTAATGATTTAAAAGAACAAGATTTATTAATAAAAGAAGAAAAAATAATTCATTCTGTAGGACATTCTGAAAGAACAGATGTAATGGTTGAACCATATTTATCAAAACAATGGTTTGTTAAAATGGATGTTTTAGCAGCGCGTGTTTTAGAAAATCAAGAAGACAAAGAAAACAAAATTAATTTTGTACCAAAACGTTTTGAAAAAGTATTAAATCATTGGATGGAAATCGCTCATGATTGGTGCATTTCTCGTCAATTATGGTGGGGACACCAAATACCTGCGTGGTATAAAGATGATAAAATATATGTAGGACTTGATGCTCCAAAAGAAGATGGTTGGGTACAAGACAGTGATGTTTTAGATACATGGTTTAGTAGTGCATTATGGCCTTTTTCTACTCTTGGTTGGCCTAATGAAACAGAGATGTTTAAAAGATATTTTCCAACAAGTGTATTATCTACGGGTTATGATATAATTTTATTCTGGGTTTGTCGTATGGCTTTTCAAAGCTTACATTTTACTAACAAAAGACCATTTAAAGATTGTATAATTCATGGACTTATTCGTGATAAACAAGGAAGAAAAATGTCTAAATCTTTAGGTAATGGTGTTGATCCAATGGATGTGATTGATAAATATGGAGCTGATGCTTTAAGATTTTTCTTAGCAACATCAACTAGTCCTGGAATGGATCTTCGTTATGATGAGGAAAAAGTTGCAGCTAACTGGAATTTTATTAATAAACTTTGGAATGCAACGCGTTTTGTTTTAACTAATATTGATGATATTAATGTTACATTAAATAAAGAAGATTTAGATTTAACTGATAAATGGCTTTTAACTAAATATAATAATACAATAAAAGAAGTAACAAGAAATATGGAAAAATATGAATTTAATAATGTTGGTTCTAGTTTATATAGTTTTATATGGGATGATTTCTGTGATAATTATATTGAATTTGCTAAATATAAATTAGATAAAACTTCAACAGAATATGTGTTAATTCATGTATTAAAAGGAATTTTACAAATGTTACATCCATTTATGCCTTTTGTAACAGATGAGTTATATAGTAATTTATCTAACACTAATATAATTTTAAGTGCTTATCCAAAATATAATAAAGAAGAAGTATATACTTTAGAAGAAAATTTAATTGATAAAGTAATTTTAGATATAACATCAATAAGAAATTTAAAAGCCGTTAATAATATTACGAAAAATGCTTTTGTTAAGATTAAAACAAGTGATGAGTTATATGATTTATTTAAAACTTCATTAAAAATTAATGAAGAAAATATTGTAACTGAAGATAAGTCTGGTTTTGAAAAATATAGTTATACTTCATCTAATATAGATATTATTTATTATGAAGAAGGAACTAAGTTAGATATAAATTTAGTAAAAGAAGAAATTAAAAAACTTGAATCATCAATTATTAAAAGAACAAATCTTTTAAATAATGAAAATTATGTTAATAAAGCTCCACAAAATATTGTAGAACTTGATAGAGTTAAGTTAAAAGAAGAAAAAGAAAAGTTAGAAAGTTTGAAAAAACTTATATAAAAAAGAAATATTTTAAGTATTTCTTTTTTCATAATTTATTAAATATCGCATATATTAATTAAGGATTAAACATTTTTTTGATAAATTTTTATAAAGATATTGACAACAAAACATATTTTTGTTATATTAGCAATGTTTGAATTTATTGGACTTATTTTATGTAAGTCTAATAAAAATTTAGAAATATGATACACCAGGATGTGTGTATAGAAAGGAGCAGTTATGCCAACAATTAATCAACTTGTAAGAAAGAAAAGAACTGATAAAACAAGAAAGAGTAAATCACCAGTATTAGGAGTAAGATTAAATACTATTGAGAAAACTACATCTAATGTACCATCACCTCAAAAAAGAGGAGTATGTGTTCGTGTAGGAACTAAAACACCAAAAAAGCCAAACTCAGCTTTAAGAAAATATGCTCGTGTTAGACTATCTAATGGTAAAGAAGTAGATTGTTATATTCCAGGTGAGGGACATAATTTACAAGAACATAGTGTTGTATTAATTCGTGGAGGTCGTGTTAAAGACTTAATCGGTGTTAGATATCACATTGTTCGTGGAACTATGGATACTCAAGGAGTTAAAGATCGTAAACAAGGTCGTAGTAAATACGGAACTAAAAAAGGAAAATAAAATAATTCAACAAAATAATAAAGGAGGAAAAATACAATGCGTAAGAAACAAGCAGTAAAAAAAGATGTTCTACCAGATCCAATATATAATTCTAAAGTTGTTACTAAGTTAATAAACAGTATTATGTTAGATGGTAAAAAAGGAACAGCACAAAAAATATTATATGATGCATTTGAAATGGTTAAAGAAAAAACTGGTAAAGAACCAATGGAAGTATTTAATCAAGCATTAGAAAATATAAAACCTGCATTAGAAGTTAAGGCTCGTCGTGTAGGTGGTTCTAACGTTCAAGTACCAATTGAAGTTTCTGAAGAAAGAAGTCAAGTTCTTGGACTTAGATGGTTAACACAATATGCAAGGCTAAGAGGCGGTCGTGGAATGGCTGAAAAATTAGCAAATGAAATAATTGATGCTTCAAATGGAACAGGAGCTTCAGTTAAAAAACGTGAAGATACTCACAGAATGGCAGAAGCTAATAAGGCATTTGCTCATATGAAATGGTAGGAGGATAATATGGCAAGACAAACTGGACTAGAAAAAACTAGAAATTTTGGTATCATGGCTCACATTGATGCTGGAAAAACAACTACAACAGAACGTGTATTATTCTTAACTAATAAAATTCATAAAATTGGTGAAACACATGATGGTGCTTCACAAATGGACTGGATGGAACAAGAAAAAGAAAGAGGTATTACAATTACAAGTGCCGCTACTACTGCATTTTGGAAAGGATATCGTTATAACATTATAGATACTCCAGGACACGTTGACTTTACAGTAGAAGTTCAAAGAAGTTTAAGAGTACTAGATGGTGCAGTAACACTTTTAGACTCTCAAGCAGGAGTTGAACCACAAACTGAAACTGTTTGGCGTCAAGCAAGTGAATATAAAGTTCCAAGAATTATATTCGCTAATAAAATGGATAAAATGGGAGCAGATTTTGTTTATACATTAAAAACAATTGATGCAAGATTTGGTGTTAATGCAAAACCTATTGAATGGCCAATCGGAGCAGAAAGTGAATTTAATGGTGTAATTGATTTAGTTACTATGAAAGCTTATGAATTTGATGGTACAGAACAAGAAAACTCTACTGAAATTGAAATACCAGAAGATTTAAAAGCTATTGCAGAAGAAAAACATGTAGAACTTATCGAAGCTATTGCAGAATTTGATGATGAACTTATGGAAAAATACCTTGAAGGTGAAGAAATAAGTGAACAAATGATTAAAAAAGCAATAAGAACAGGAGTTTTAAAAGCTGAATTCTTCCCAGTAATGTGTGGAACTGCTTTAGGTAATAAAGGAATTAAATTCTTACTAGATGCAGTTATTGATTATTTACCATCACCACTTGACATTGAAAGTGTTAAGGGAACTAAATTAAATGGAGAACCAGATGAAAGGAAAGTTTCAGATAGTGAACCATTCAGTGCTTTAGCATTTAAAGTTATGACAGACCCATTCGTTGGACGTTTAACATTCTTTAGAGTTTACTCAGGACATTTAACAAGTGGAAGTTATGTACTAAATAGTACAAAAGATGAAAAAGAAAGAATAGGTCGTATTTTACAAATGCATGCTAATAACAGAACTGAAATACCAGAAGTATTTACAGGTGATATAGCAGCAGCTGTAGGACTTAAAAATACAACAACTGGAGATACATTATGTGATGAAAAGAAACCAATTATTCTTGAATCAATTGATGTACCAGAACCAGTTATTGAACTTGCAATTGAACCAAAATCAAAAGCTGATCAAGATAAGATGGCTATAGCACTTGGTAAACTTGCAGAAGAAGACCCAACATTTAAAGTTAGAACTGATGTTGAAACAGGACAAACTATAATTGCTGGTATCGGTGAACTTCACTTAGATGTATTAGTTGATCGTATGAGAAGGGAATTCTCAGTTGATGCTAATGTTGGTAAACCACAAGTTGCTTACCGTGAAACAATTACTCAAGCAGGAGACTGTGAAGGTAAATATATTAAACAATCTGGTGGACGTGGTAACTATGGACATGTTTGGATTAATTTTGAACCAAACCCAGATAAAGGTTATGAATATGTTGATGCCGTTGTTGGTGGAGTAGTTCCAAGAGAATATATCCCAGTTGTGGACAAAGGTCTTCAAGATGCAATGAAAACAGGTATTCTAGCAGGATATCCAATGATTGATATTAAAGCTACTCTTCATGATGGTAGTTACCATGATGTAGACTCTAACGAAATGTCATTCAAGATCGCTGCAAGTATGGCTTTAAAAGAAGCTAAGAATAAATGTAAACCAGTACTTCTTGAACCAATAATGAAAGTTGATATTGATGTACCAGAAGAATTCTTCGGAAATGTTATGGGTGACATTACATCTCGTCGTGGAAAACCACTTTCTCAAGAATCTCGTGGAAATGCAATTCATTTCTCTGCAATGGTTCCACTTTCTGAAATGTTTGGTTATGCAACAAGCATAAGAAGTAACACTCAAGGTAGAGGATCATTCCAAATGGTTGCTGATCACTATGAAGAAGTACCAAAATCAATCGCTGAAGAAATTATTAAAAAAAGCGGTAATTAATAATAATTAAAGTAAAATAATAACAAAATAAGCCAAAACAGTTGAAAAATATTCAATTGTTAGATAAAATAATATTGTATAAATTTAAGGAGGAAAAAATTATGGCTAAAGAAAAATTTAATCGTAGTAAACCACATGTTAATGTTGGTACAATTGGTCACGTTGACCACGGTAAAACAACTTTAACTGCTGCTATTACAAAAAGATTAAGCGAAAAAGGTGGAGCACAATTCGTTGACTATGCTAATATCGACAAAGCTCCAGAAGAAAGAGAACGTGGAATTACAATTAACACTTCTCACGTAGAATATGAAACAGATAAAAGACACTACGCTCACGTAGACTGTCCAGGACATGCTGACTATGTTAAAAACATGATCACAGGTGCTGCTCAAATGGACGGAGCTATCCTAGTTGTTGCTGCAACTGATGGACCAATGGCTCAAACAAGAGAACATATCTTACTTGCTCGTCAAGTTGGTGTTCCAAGAATGGTTGTATTTATGAATAAATGCGACATGGTTGATGATGAAGAATTATTAGACCTAGTAGAAATGGAAATTAGAGACCTATTAAATGAATATGGTTTCGATGGAGATAACACACCAATTATTCGTGGATCTGCATTAAAAGCTCTTGAAGGTGATAGTGCTTATGAAGAAAAAATCGACGAATTAATGGATGCAGTTGATGAATGGATCCCAACTCCAGAAAGAGATAACGCAAAACCTTTCTTAATGAGCATTGAAGATGTATTCACAATTACAGGACGTGGAACTGTTGTTACAGGACGTGTTGAACGTGGACAATTAAAACTTAACGATGAAGTTGAAATCGTAGGTATTAAACCAACACAAAAAACTGTTGCTACAGGAATTGAAATGTTCAAAAAACAATTAGACTATGCTGAAGCTGGAGATAACGCTGGAGTATTACTTCGTGGTATCACTCGTGATCAAGTTGAACGTGGACAAGTTCTTGCTAAACCAGGAAGTGTTACACCTCATACTAAATTCACTGCTCAAGTATATGTATTAACTAAAGAAGAAGGTGGAAGACATACTCCATTCTTCGCAAACTACAGACCTCAATTCTATTTCAGAACAACTGATGTTACTGGAGTTATTGAACTTCCAGCAGGTGTTGAAATGGTAATGCCAGGTGACAATATTGAAATGACTGTAGAATTAATCCACCCAATTGCCCTTGAACAAGGAACTAAATTCTCTATCCGTGAAGGTGGAAGAACAGTTGGTGCTGGTTCAGTTTCTTCAATTATTAAATAGTTGTTGTTAAAAGATGAAGTTTAACTTCATCTTTTTTTGACAAAATTTGTATGATATGTTAATATATCATATGTTTTAGGAGGCATATGATGGAAGAACAAACTAAGATAGATAATTACTTACATACTATTGAAGACCATATTATGACTAATCAAATAACACCTCAAGAGTTTATGGTTTATTATCAAAATATTAAAACTTTAATCATAAGTGATAAACTTAGTGACCCAGTATTTCATCTTCAAGTATTATATGGTGCTGATATAGTGTATTCATCATCATTTAATAGTGAAAGAATGATTTATGAGTTAAAAGAAGAAATTGAAGAATTAATATACGAATTTAAAGAAGAAAATAAAAAAGTTAGAGTTAAAAAATGAAATTATAAAAAAATTTCATTTTTTTATGTTTAACTTAGGTGAAATGAATTTTGGTAGGTATAATATATATAGACACTTAAATAATGGTGTTATAAAAAACAAACCTTTCTTTCAAAAATCTTTTTTTAAATTGTATAAAAATTTATTTAAGTGTCATTATATTAATGGACATTATTACCAAATAAGTATAAAATTTGACAAAATATGACTTATCTGGTAAAATATATAACTGTCACGCAAAAAAAGAGGTGTATATTTTATGTTTTATGATGAAACACAAGCAATTAATAAGTGTGAAGAGGAACCGTCGCTGATATTCAGTTTAATAGATGAAGAACACAAAGAACTTGTTGATAAACTATTAACTGAAAAAACAGTAGACATTAATACAAAAAATATTGAAGAATATGATGTATTATCATATATGTTAAAGAAAAATTGGTATGATTTAGTACTTAAACATATGAAGAATAAAAAATGGAATGTAAATCATCAAAATAAAGATGGTGATACTTTTGCTCATATATTAGTTATGAAAAAATATCTTGATGTAATGGAAATAATTAAACAATTACTAAAGAATATTAAGTTTATTCCTAATATAAGAAATAAAAAAGGTCAAACAATTCTTGATAAATCAATTAATAATAATTATATTTATACAACTGCTAAAATACTTAAAGATAAAAGATTTAATAATATCGATTTAATATCTTTTAAGAATTTATATGAAAGTTATATAAAAAATGATAATTATGGGGCTTATTCAAAAATGAATAATCTTGAAATAATAATTGATAATCTTGATGAAAAAGAACTATTACCTAAAGTAGAAAAAATAGTTGAAAAAATAAAAGAAGACTATGAACAAATTAAAAGTCAAGTTATTAATCACGAATTAGAATATCTTGATGATATTGTTTATGGAACGATAACAGAAAGTGTTTAGGATAAATTATTGATTAATTTATCCTTTTCTTATATAATAATTGTGTTAAGAAAGAAGTGATATTATGCAATTACCAGATTTAAAGGAAGCTAGAAAAAGAACAAAGGCTGAAGTTGATGTTGTAAGATTTAATAAAGAAGATAAATATAAAAATATTGTTAAAGATAAATATTATTTTGTTAAAACCTATGGATGTCAAATGAATGAACATGATAGTGAAAATATTAAAGCTATGCTTGAATATATGGGGTATAAAAATACAGATACATTAGAAAAAAGTGATATAGTTATTTTAAATACATGTTCAATAAGAGAAAATGCTAATAATAAAGTATTTGGTTTTTTAGGAAGAGTTAAACATTTAAAAAACTTTAAAAAAGATTTAATTGTTGGTATAACAGGATGTATGACACAAGAAGAAGTTATTGCAAATAAATTATTAGAAAAATATAAATGGGTTAACTTTGTTGTAGGAACACATATGTTAGATAAAATCAATGAAGAAGTATATAACGCTATTAATGGCTCTAAATTAGATATAATTGCACCAAGTATTGAAGGCAATATAATTGAAGATTTACCAGTAAGAAGAGAAAGTAAATATAAAGCTTATATTAATATTCAACTTGGATGTGATAAATTCTGTACTTATTGTATTGTTCCTTATACAAGAGGTAAACAAAGAAGTAGACATAAAGAAGATATTTTAAATGAAGTTAATACTTTAAAAAATGAAGGTTATAAAGAAATAACTTTATTAGGACAAAATGTTAATGCTTATGGTAAAGATTTATATGATAACTATACAATGGCTAATTTACTTGAGGATGTAGCATTAACAGGTATGGAAAGAATTAGATTTATTACAAGTCATCCTTGGGATTTTACTGATGAAATGATTGAGGTTATAAAGAAATATCCTAATGTTTTAAATCATGTTCATTTACCAGTTCAATCAGGTAATAGTGATATATTAAAACTAATGGGAAGAAGATATACTAAAGAAGAATATTTAACTCTTTATAATAAATTAAAAGAACAAATACCTAATATATCTATTACTACTGATATAATCGTAGGATTCCCTGGAGAAACTAATAAACAGTTTGAAGATACTTTAGATTTAGTAGAAAAATGTAAATTTGATTTAGCTTATACATTTATCTTTTCAAAAAGGGTAGGTACTCCTGCTTATAATATGAAAGATGAAGTAACAAAAGAAGAAAAAGAAGAAAGATTACAAAGACTTAATGAACTTATTAATAAATATGCTCTTATTAACAATAAAAAGTTAATAAATAAAGAAGAAAACGTTTTAGTAGAAGGTTTTAGTTCTAAAAATAGTGATTTATTAATGGGATATACAGAAACTAATAAGTTAGTTAATTTTAAGGGCGATCCTTCTTTAATTGGGAAAATTGTTAAAGTTAAAATACTTGATGCTAAAACTTGGAGTTTAGATGGAGAATATGTTAAATAACATATTTTTTTCATATTGACTAATAATAAATTATGAAGTAAGATTAAATTAAAGATAGGAGGGAATATATGTTAAAAAAGTTTAATAAGTATATAAACATTTCAATTATTCTTACATTATTATTTCTTGCATTAGGTATACTTGTAGTATGCTTTCCTACAACATCAATTAAAGTAATTGCTATTATAATTGCTATTTTATTAATTGTAGGTGGTGTACTTTTAATAAGTGACTATGGTATTAGCATATTTTGGGTAAATTTAACCGCAGTTGGCATTTTATCAATCCTTATGGGAATTATCCTTTTACTATATCCTGATATTTTAGTTATTTTAATACCTATTGTAGTTGGAATGTTTGTTATTGTTAATTCAATTGTAGATATTCAACTTTCATTGGTGTTAAAAGACTGTGGATATAATATGTGGTTTTTATCAATTATTTTATCAATATTAACAATTGTATGTGGTATTATAATTATGATTAATCCACAAAGTAGTAGTGCTGCTTTAACAACAATATTTGGTATACTTGTTATGGTTTATTCTGTTGCAGGAATGACAAACCTTATAATATTTAAATCAAATGTTAACAATATTGTTAAAAAATTAAAATAATAAATTAGCTATCTTTGATAGCTTTTTTTGTTCATTTTTTTAAAGCATTAGCATACATTAAATTGAGGGGGAATTTAAGTGGCTAGTTATAGAGAAATTGTAACCAAAACAGTAATTGGAAAAGGAAAGAAAACATTTTCTAATCACTACAATTTAACTCCAGAACAAGTGCCAACGACAATACTTGGTTGCTGGGTAATAAACCATAACTTTAAAGGGTATAAAAATGGGGATAAAATTGAAGTAGATGGAAGTTGTGATGTTAATATTTGGTATGCATATGATAATGATACCAAAACTATTGTAACTAAGAAAACAATTACTTATCGTGAACTTTTAAGTGTTGCGAGAAAAAGAGAAAGTGACATAAATGGTGAAGAAGAAATAATAGTAAGAAGTTTAAAACAACCAACATGTACAAAAGTTGATATAGTAAATGGTACGATTAGTTATGATATTGAAAAAGAATTAGGAATTGAAATAGTAGGAGATGCAAAAGTAAGGATAGCAGTTGATGAAGAAGAGGATGAATGGGATGAAATAATAGATGAAAAAGAGGAAGAAGATTTAATGGAAGAAATAGATAAAGGCGTAAATGAAAATTTTATTAATGAAACGGATAATAATGAATAAAAATAAAGGGAAACTTTTATTTTTATTTTTGTATAAATAAAAAGATGTATTAGTTATAAATAGAATAGATTAAAAAAATAATTATAAAATATGTCAACAAAAATAGTTGACATGCATAAGATTTTGTTGTATATTATTTATGCGCAATTAGAAAGGAGTGTATGTATGGCTGTAAAAATTAGATTAACAAGAATGGGAGCAACTAAAAGACCAAGTTATCGTATTGTTGCTACAGACTCAAGAAGTCCAAGAGATGGAAAATATTTAGAACAAATTGGATTTTATAATCCATTAACTAACCCTGCAGAAATTAAAGTAAATGAAGAAGTAGCTTTAAAATGGTTAAGAAATGGAGCACAAGTAACTGATACTGCAAAAGATTTATTATCAAAAGCAGGAGTTATGAAAAGATTCCATGAAGAAAAAGGAAATAAATAAGTATGGAAGATTTAGTTAAATTAACAGAAGACTTAGTTTTAGCAATTGTTTCAAATAAAGAAGCAGTTAAAGTTAATGCAAGTGAAGTAGACGAACAAACAATACAAATTGATGTATTAGTTGATGAAAAAGATATGCCTATTCTTATTGGAAGAAAAGGAAAGGTTGTTAATTCAATTAGAACTTTACTTCATGCAAGTAGTTATTTACATAGTAAGAAAAATATTAAATTAAATGTTAATAGTTTATAAATTCTTTTATAACACGAACAATTTATAAAAAAAGTGTTGACATTTAGAAAAATTTATCTTACAATTTATATTGTCAGTTTGACAAGAAAAGGTTAAACCTTTTTGGGGGATTAGCTCAGTTGGCTAGAGCACCTGCCTTGCACGCAGGTGGTCAAGGGTTCGAGTCCCTTATCCTCCACCAAAAAGAATTATACTTGAACGTTTGGTTCAAGTTTTTTT
>UMBT01054138.1_pt1 | contig 22238 bp, 21 predicted proteins | sample 1964001 | NCBI WGS metagenome assembly UMBT01 (sample SAMEA4835945, study PRJEB28245) | human gut metagenome | biome: gut microbiome; material: fecal sample | place: Denmark | collected 2008
TGCCTGCAAGCTCAGCTTGCCGCGAAAGGAGGTCATCCAAATGCTGTATCTTCCTGCGGAGGTTTCTCTTACCGAAACCGTTCGCTATGCGCTGGGAACCCAGCCGCCGCTGCCGCTCCCCGATAGCCTGACCGCCTCGGCACAGAGCGCCGTTGAGGAGCTTCTCCGCTCCTGCCTGCCGCAGTATCATTCCCGCATCCTCCCGATTGCAGAGCTGCCGAACATCCTGCTCAGCGGGCAGGACATCCGCCGCCATCTGGACGGGTGCGAGCGCTGTGTTCTGCTTGCTGCAACGCTGGGCGCACAGGCCGACACGCTGATTCGCCGGGCTCAAATCATCGACATGAATCGGGCGCTGTGGTTGGATGCCGCCGCCTCTGCTGCCATCGAAGCGGTCTGCGATGCGGCGCAAGCCTCCCTCTCTGCCGCTCTGCACCGTGGGCTGACCGCCCGATTCAGCTGCGGATACGGGGACCTTCCTCTTACGGCGCAGGGCGCGATGCTGGAGCTGCTGGACGCTCCGCGAAAAATCGGGCTGACCTTGGGCGAATCCGGGATGATGATTCCCCTCAAATCGGTCACTGCCCTGATGGGGATTCTGCCGAACCAAGCAGCCCCAAGCGGGCAACCACTTCTCTGCACCCGATGCAGATTGTATCAAAACGGCTGTGACGGCACCCGATGCCGCTCCAGCATCGAATAAGGGAGAACGAGAATGAAACCAAATCTAATTGATTCTCTGCGCCGCGGCGACCGCTTCTGGCTGATGGACGGTGCGATGGGAACCCAGCTGCAAAAGCGCGGTATGCCTGCCGGAGCCAAGCCCGAGCTGCTCAACCTGACCCACCCCGAGATGGTCACAGCGGTACATCGGGACTATCTATCGGCAGGAGCAGAAATATTGTACACCAACACCTTCGGCGCCAACCGCCGCAAGCTGGCCTCCTGCGGATATTCCCCGAAAGAGGTCATCCTTGCTGCGGTGCAGAATGCACGAGCTGCCGGAGGAGATGCGCTGGTTGCGCTGGACATCGGGCCAATCGGCGAGCTGCTCGAGCCCACCGGAACGCTGCGCTTTGAGGACGCCTACATCCTCTTTCAGGAACAGGCCGCTGCCGGCATTGCCGCCGGAGTGGACCTCATCGTCGTGGAAACGATGACCGATCTCTACGAGGTCAAGGCTGCCATCCTTGCGGTCAAGGAAACCTGTGAACAGCTCGGCAAGCCGCTTCCTCTGCTGGTTTCCATGACCTTCGAGGCAAACGGACGAACCTTCACCGGCTGCTGCATCCCTTCGATGGCGGCGGTGATTGAGGGCTTGGGCGCAGATGCCATCGGCTTCAACTGCTCGCTCGGCCCGCAGGAGCTACTTCCGCTGGCCCGCCAGCTTCGGGAATCCACCTCCCTGCCCATCTTCCTGAAGCCGAATGCAGGTCTGCCCGACCCGCAAACCGGCCACTACCATATTTCCCAGGAAATATTCGCGCAGGCTTTGGAGGAGTACCTTCCGCTGGGCATCCATCTGTTCGGCGGTTGCTGCGGCACCGACCCGTCCTTTCTTGCCGCAGTCCATCGGATGCTTTCCCATCACACCCCTTCCCCGAGCCCTGCGCGTCCGCTCCGGATTCCCTGTGTCTGCACCCCCACCACCTTTGTTCCCATCGACCGGGTGCGGGTCATCGGCGAGCGCATCAACCCCACCGGCAAGCCGCAGATGAAGCAGGCTGTCCTGACCGAGGACTTTGATTACATCCTCCGTCAGGGAATCGAGCAGGTCGAGGCAGGCGCCGACATTCTGGATGTCAACGTCGGTGTCCCCGGCGTTGCGGAAACGACTCTGCTGCCGCTGACCGTCAAAAAGCTGCAAAGCGTTCTGGACGCTCCCTTGCAGCTGGACTGCTCCAACCCCGCCGCCATCGAACAGGCGCTTCGGGTCTGCAACGGCAAGCCCATCGTCAATTCGGTCAACGGAGAGGAACGGTCGATGGAAACGATTCTGCCGCTGGTCAAAAAATACGGAGCCGCGGTGGTCGCTCTGACGCTGGATGAAAACGGAATCCCACTGTCTGCCAAGAAGCGCTTTGCCATCGCCGAGCGCATCGTCAACCGCGCGCTTTCCTATGGGATTGCCCGCGAGGATGTCTTTGTGGACTGCCTGACCCTGACCGCCTCCGCACAGCAGGCAGAGGTGGTGGAAACGCTGCGCGCTCTGCGAATGGTTCGGGAGCGGCTGGGCGTCCGCACCGTGCTGGGTGTCTCGAATATCTCGTTCGGCCTGCCCAACCGGGAGCTGCTCAACCACAGCTTTTTGCTGATGGCGCTTCAGGCCGGTTTGGATTTGCCGATTCTCAACCCCAACACCGCCTCGATGATGGATGCCATCCGCGCCTTCGAGGTGCTGTACAATCAGGACCGGCGCGCCGAACGCTACATCGCGCACTTTCAGGCACAGCCGGAGCAGGTGCCGACCGTCTGTTCCGCTCCGCCTCCGAAGGCTGTTTCCCTCCCGGATGGACTGGGCAAGGCGGTCTATCAGGGACTGGGGGAGGAGGTGCGCCGTCAGGTCTCCCTTCTGCTGGAGCACCAGCCGCCGCAGGCGGTCATTAACGAACATCTGATTCCTGCGCTGGACCGGGTCGGTCAGGATTTTGAATCCGGAACGCTTTTTCTGCCGCAGATGATTCAGTCCGCACAGGCAGCTCAGGCAGGATTTGCGGTCATCCGCCAATTTTTAAAGGCGCATCCGCAGCAAGAGACCACCACCGACGCCGCAGACCGCCGCATCATTCTGGCAACGGTGCAGGGAGATGTCCACGACATCGGGAAAAATATCGTGCGGGTCATTCTGGAAAACTACGGCTACCCGGTCATCGACCTCGGAAAGGATGTCGCTCCCGAAGCGGTCGTTGAAGCCATCGAGCGGCATCAGGTTCGGCTGGTGGGATTAAGCGCCCTGATGACGACCACCCTGCACAGCATGGAGCGGACGATTGCTGCCATCCGTGCGCGCGGGCTGGACTGCCGCATCATGGTCGGCGGCGCAGTGTTGACCGAGGATTATGCCAAAAAAATCGGCGCCGATTTCTACGCAAAGGATGCCAAAGCCTCCGCAGATATTGCCCGGGAAATTCTGGGATAGGACAAGCTCGTCCTCAAGATTTGCAGGATATCCTGTCAAAATCCTGCATTTTGCTTCTTTTAAAAATTTGCAAATCATGCTTTCCTGCAAAACTTTGTGAAAAATTACACAAGTTTGTCCATTCTTCTCCCCTTTCCCTCTGCAAAAGGGAAAACCTTTGTTAATTTCATGAAAAACCCGGCATTTCGCCCTTGAAAAAGACCCGCTGATAGATTACAATAGACCTAAATTGTAGAGATTTTCCTCTGCATCACACTCCCCTGACAATCCGTCAGCCGCCTCTTGCACCGAACCCTGTGCCCCGCGCAGCAGTCGGCTCGCCCGGCGGCAGGATTTTCAGGCTGTTTCTAACAGAAAGGCAGGTCATCAAAATGAATTCTCTGAACAAGAAAACCATCGAAGATGTTGAGGTATCCGGCAAACGCGTTCTGGTACGCTGCGATTTCAATGTACCGCTCAAGGACGGCGTCATCACCAACGACAAGCGCATCGTTGCTGCGCTGCCAACCATCCAGTATCTGACCAGCCATCAGGCAAAGGTCATCCTCTGCTCCCATCTGGGCAGACCGAAGGGTGAATATAAAGAAGAATTCTCTCTGGCTCCTGTCGCTGCAAGATTGTCCGAGCTGCTGGGTCAAGAGGTGAAGCTCGCTCGCGACGAAAATGTGGTCGGCGAAAATGCCAAAGCCCTGTCTGCCGCTATGAAGGACGGCGACGTTATCCTGCTGGAAAATGTCCGTTTCAGAAAAGAGGAGACCAAAAACGAGGAAAGCTTCTCCAAGGAGCTGGCTTCTCTGGCAGACCTCTATGTCAATGATGCCTTCGGCACCGCACACCGCGCACACTGCTCGACCACCGGCGTCGCTTCCTACCTGCCGGCTGTCTGCGGCTATCTAATCCAGAAAGAAATTTCCGTTATGGGTCAGGCGCTCAACAATCCAAAGCGTCCTCTGGTTGCAATCCTGGGCGGCGCAAAGGTTTCGGACAAGATTGGCGTCATCAACAACCTGCTCGACAAGGTCGATACCCTGATTGTCGGCGGCGGCATGGCATACACCTTCTTCAAGGCAAAGGGCTACGGTGTCGGCGCCTCCCTGTGTGAGGACGACAAGGTAGAGCTTGCCAAGGAGATGCTCAAGAAAGCAGAAGAAAAAGGCGTTCGCTTCCTGCTGCCGGTTGATAATAAGCTCGGCGACAAGTTTGCCGAGGACTGCGCTTCCTGCTTTGCAGACTCCGACAAGATTCCGGACGGCTGGATGGGCATGGACATCGGTCCAAAATCCATCGAGCTGTTCTGCGACGCTGTCAAGGATGCTGGCACCGTCATCTGGAACGGCCCAATGGGTGTCTTTGAATTCCCTGCCTTTGCAGAAGGCACACTGGAGGTTGCCAAGGCAATCGCTGATTCGGGCGCAATCTCCATCATCGGCGGCGGCGACAGCGTTGCTGCTGTTACCAAGCTGGGCTTCGCCGACAAGATGACCCACATCTCGACCGGCGGTGGTGCTTCTCTGGAATTCCTCGAAGGTCTGGAGCTGCCGGGAATCGCTGCCCTGAACGACAAATAAGACCTGACGCAAAACAGATGCCGGGCAGGGGCGCATCACCGTCCCCATCCCCGCATCTGTTTTTTCCTAAGCTTCGCGCTTTCACCGAAAGGACTGGAATCTATGTATTATCACGACCCCTTTTTCTCCTCCTTGCCCTTCCTACTGACCCCGCTTGCGGTGGTCCGGATCGCACTCTATCTGGCAAGCTCGTGGGGGATTTATGCGATGGCAAACAATACCGGCATGAAAAGCCCCTGGATGGCATGGGTCCCCTTCGCGAAGGATTACCTGATGGGCAGCTTGGCAGACCGTTATCACAATACCCTCCACGAAAAAAAGACCCATTTTCATCTCTGGCTCACCCTGCTGGGTGTGACTCAGGCTCCGCTGACTGTCCTGTCCATCATGGTCTTTGGGGTGGTGTTATTCCTGTTTTCCTATGCTCCCACCTCCATCATCCTGTTGATGGTGCTTTCGATCTTTTTGATTGCAGCCATCGAGCTGCTGTATCAGGTCTGCTACCTGGTGGCGTTCTATAATGTTGTTTTGGACTTTGAGCCAAACCGCGCTGTCCTCTATACCGTTCTTGCATTCTTTGGTCTGGGAGGAGTCTGCCTGATGCTGTGCCGCAACAATGTGCCGGTCGGTGTCGCCGGAAAATGTGGGCCCACCCAGCCGAAATATCACGTTCACCCGTAAAACCTCATTTCAGAAAGGAAGTATTTTCACATGAATCAAGCACTCCGCAAAGCCGTTGTGGCTGGAAACTGGAAAATGAACAACGACCGCAAAGCCGCAAAAGCGCTGATTACCGAGCTGGCTCCGATGGTCAAGGACGCTGCCTGCGAGGTTGTTCTCTGCGTGCCGTTCACCAATCTGGAAACTGCCCTCACCCTCTGCGAGGGAACCAACCTGCACGTCGGTGCAGAAAACTGCCATTGGGCAAAATCGGGCGCATTCACCGGAGAGATTTCCGCTGAAATGCTTGCCGAGATGGGCGTTGAATATGTCATCATCGGCCACTCGGAGCGCAGACAGTACTTCGGCGAGACCGACCAGACAGTCAATGCCAGAGTTCGTGCCGCTCTGGATGCCGGACTCAAGGTCATCCTCTGCGTGGGCGAGGTGCTCGAGCAGCGTGAACAGGGCATTACCGAGGAGATTGTCAGCCTCCAGACCAAGGTTGCTCTGGGCGGTGTCAGCCGGGAAGAGCTTGCAAACATCATCATCGCTTACGAGCCGGTTTGGGCAATCGGCACCGGCAAAACCGCAACCGCTGACCAGGCCGAGGAGGTCTGCTCCATCATCCGCGGTGTTGTTTCCAAGCTGTACGACCAGTCTGCCGCAGATGCGCTGACCATCCAGTACGGCGGCTCGATGAAACCGGGCAACGCCAAAGAGCTGCTGAGCAAGGAGGACGTCGATGGCGGTCTCATCGGCGGCGCCGCTCTGGTTGCCAAGGACTTCGCAGCCATCATCGACGCTGCCAGATAGCCCCAATCCTCATCCTATCAGAAGGTGATTATCATGAAACATCCTCTTGTCTTAATGATTCTGGACGGCTTCGGCATCAACCATGCCGATTATGGAAACGCCATCCATGCCGCCCATAAACCCAACCTCGACCGTTATTTCGCACAGTACCCTCACACCCAGCTGGGAGCCTCCGGTCTGGATGTCGGTCTGCCGGACGGCCAGATGGGCAACTCCGAGGTCGGACACACCAATATCGGCGCCGGACGGGTGGTCTATCAGGAGCTGACCCGCATCACCAAATCCATTCAGGACGGTGATTTCTTCCAGAACGAAGCGCTGACCGGCGCGATGGAAAACTGCCGCAAAAACGGCACCGCCCTCCACCTGATGGGCCTTGTGTCCGACGGCGGTGTTCACAGCCATATCGAGCATCTGTTCGGACTTTTGGAGATGGCAAAGAAAAACGGCCTCTCGCAGGTTTATGTTCACTGCTTCCTCGACGGAAGGGACGTTCCGCCGTCCTCCGGCAAGGATTACGTAGCCCAGCTTCAGGCAAAGCTCACCGAGCTGAACCTCGGCAAAATCGCTTCGGTGATGGGACGCTACTATGCGATGGACCGCGATAACCGTTGGGAACGGGTGCAGAAGGCCTATGATGCCCTCGTTTTGGGAGAGGGCAACCACTGCGACGATGCCGTTCGTGCAGTGGAGGACTCCTACGCTGCCGGCGTCACCGATGAATTTGTGATTCCCTGCGTCATCGGTGACCCGCATCAGGGCAGAATCTCCGCCAACGATTCGGTCGTGTTCTTCAACTTCCGTCCGGACCGCGCCAGAGAAATCACCCGGACGCTGGTTGACCCGGAGTTCAGCGGATTTGCCCGCAGTGCGTTCCCGCTCTACTATGTCTGCATGACCCAGTACGATGCCACCATGCCGAACGTGCAGGTTGCATTCAAGCCGCAGAGCCTTGACGACACCTTCGGTGAATACATCTCCAAGCAGGGGCTGCATCAACTGCGAATTGCCGAGACCGAGAAATATGCCCATGTCACCTTCTTCTTTAATGGCGGCGTGGAAACCGTTTCGCCCGGCGAGGACCGCGCGCTCATCAGCTCCCCGAAGGTTGCGACCTATGACCTGAAGCCGGAGATGAGCGCCTACGAGGTAACCGACGAGCTGCTGCGCCGACTGGACAGCGGGAAGTACGATGTTGTCATCCTCAACTATGCCAACTGCGACATGGTCGGACACACCGGTGTCTTTGATGCGGCGGTCAAAGCCGTCGAAGCCGTTGACAGCTGCGTGGGCAAGGTGGTGGAGAAGGTGCTGGCGATGCAGGGCACCGTTCTGCTGACCGCCGACCACGGCAACGCCGACCGGATGTACGACGAGGACGGCTCTCCGTTCACCGCGCACACCACCAACCCGGTTCCGTTTTTGGTCATCGGACAGGGCGACTGCAAGCTGCGCGAAGGCAAGCTCGCAGACATCGCACCGACCATGCTGAAAATCCTCGGCCTGCCAAAGCCGGCAGCCATGACCGGCGAATCCATCATTTTGTAGCAATTTTGATTGAGAAAACGAAAGAGGACATCCGTTTGGATGTCCTCTTTTTTTGGATATTTCCGGAAATAACTTTGGAAATAACTCCGGAAATATCCCCCTAGGATCTCTTCGGGTGGACGACGCTGGTTTCTGTATGGGAGGATGAGGTGGTGTAGCCGCAGCCCTCGCACTTGTAGATTTCCCTGACCGTGCGTTCCTTGAGGTAGTCTCGGCTGGTCGGGTCGCCATGCTCACAATTCGTAAAGCCGACCACATACCATTCTGAATACTCTAATGGTTGAAGAACCATTTTTTTGGATTTACAGTCTGGCAAATGACCTATCGTCCAACTATCATCCAAAACAGGGTCGATTATTTTTGCTTCTGTCGCTTCGGTAGAATCCTTTTTAACTTCCTTTTTATCATCTGTTTCAGGAATTGTGACATCCTGTTCTGCGCTCACCGTATTATCTGTTTTTACCGGTTCTTTCTTATCTAAAGAACACGCAGAACACATCAGTACAACTGCAAACAGAACTGTCAATATTTTCATGCGACCCTCTCTTATCTATGCACACGGCGAGTTTCTGTATGTGTTCCACCCTGCTCAACAGCACCACATCTGGTATTTGTACATACATACTTTTCCCGGACTTCTCTTTCCTGAATGGTATCTCTCTTTGTAGGGTCGCCATGGATACATGCATCAAACCCTACAGTTTCCCAAGGTCCATACTCCCTTCGCAATACCATTTCACCCGATCCACATTCTGTGCAAATTGCTGCACGTGCCTGCATTTCAGAATCAGATGGAGATTTTGCAAAAACGCCTGTACTCATGCTTGCCAGCATTGTGGCTACCATAACGGCTGCAAAGATTTTTTTGTGTTCGTCTTTGTCATGATAATTTTCATCCTTTCTGATTTTCTTACTCTAATTTTCTTATCGGGTACCCTTGCCTATATCATAGCCTCTTGACAAATCATTTTTAATCTGCTTATGATGTAGGTGTCGCGACAATAATTTTTTTGAAAGGTCTGTGATTCTATGAAAAAATTATTGATTTCTCTGTTGGCTGCCCTGAGCCTCTGCGCCGGACTGAACCAGCTTGCCTTTGCCGATGAACCGAACACCCCAACACCGCCCCAGCAAACCGAAGAAGAACAAGGCAAACAGCCCTCCCCGCCGCCCAAGCCGGACGGCGAGAAAGGCAACCCTGTCCCTTGCGATTTCATTAATACGCCTGAAGGAGATAACCTTTAGTCCAACTCCATGCCAAATGTTTCTTTGGCATAGTTCTGCACAACCTTACAGCTTCTATGTTCTTCCATAACTTTATAAACATAGTAGGACTGTGTCAACAGTTCCCGGCTTCTTTCGTCCTCGCCCATTTCGTGCAGACAGCAAGCGATGTTGAGCAGCAAGCCGCCGAGCATCCGACACCTGTTGTACTTCACACAGCACTGTCTGCCCAACTTAGCAACCTCGATGGCTTCCTCATAGCGGCATTCCAATCCCAGCAGTCTGGAATAGTTGTACGCGGTGAGCGGCAGCAGCACCCGTTCGACCTCACAGCCGGCAAAGTTCCTCTGCACATAACGGATGAGCTGACGGTAAATCTCAATCGCCTGTCTGCGGTTTCCCTCTTCCGAGTAGGTAATCGCAATCTGGTTGATGATTTTTGCCTCGTCTTCTCCCAGTAGAAATCTGCCCATATTTTTCAAATGAATTCCCGCGCAGGTCAATTCCAGCGCATGTGTCAGCATCTCGCGTTGAGTAGAATAATCATAATCAAAATGCTGCCCATCCTTTTCATACCCTGCCAAGGCACGCACCCGCAGGATAAACTGACGCAGAATCGGGTTCTCCAACGGCTGCGAAAGCTGCTCGAGCCGTTCGATTTTTTGGATTGCGGCAGAAAAATTTTCCGCCACATTGTCGGCGACAATCTCCTGCTGAAGCTCTCCAATCTCAAATTCCTGCGGCCCCATCAAAATCCGGAACCGCTCCTCTGAGATACCCAGCCGCTGCAACAGCACCTTCAAAGTATAATAGGACGGTTCCTGCCTGCCCCGTTCGATCCGGGATAAGGTCGAGCGGTTACAGATGCCGCGGCAAAGGTCATCCTGATTGATGCCCTTGGCTTCCCGTTGCGTTCTGATATACTCCCCTATCATGAAGCGGTTCATCCAGACATTCCCCCTTTGCTTCATTATATCAGATTCGACCCCCGATGTCCACGAACAGGGTAACAGCAAAGCCCCCGCTTTTCTAAAAAAAGCGGGGGCTTGTTTGGATGTCGTGATATGGCGCCGAGCCTTTAGATAATCTGGCGGCTGCTGTCCTTGAGGACAACGTCGTGGCTGCCGCCCTCGACGATGGATACAGAGGAAACCAGAGTGATCTTGGCTTTTTCCTGCAGCTCCGGAATGGTGAGCGCGCCGCAGTTGCACATGGTGGAACGAACCTTGCTCAGGGACAGACCTACGTTATCCTTCAGAGAACCTGCGTATGGAACATAGGAGTCAACGCCCTCCTCAAAGGAGAGTTTCTTGTCGCCGCCCAGGTCATATCTCTGCCAGTTTCTTGCACGGGCAGAGCCTTCACCCCAGTATTCCTTCATGTAGTTGCCGTTGATGTTGACCTTGTTTGTTGGGCTTTCGTCAAAGCGGGCAAAGTATCTGCCCAGCATGATGAAGTCCGAACCCATTGCCAGAGCGAGGGTCATGTGGTAGTCCTGCACAATGCCGCCGTCCGAGCAGATTGGAATATAGATGCCGGTCTTTTCAAAGTATTCGTCACGGGCTTTTGCTACCTCGATGACTGCGGTAGCCTGTCCGCGGCCGATACCCTTCTGCTCACGGGTGATGCAGATGGAGCCGCCGCCGATACCGATCTTCACGAAGTCTGCGCCTGCCTCTGCCAGGAACATGAAGCCTTCGCGGTCAACAACGTTGCCTGCGCCGACCTTAACGGTGTCGCCGTATTTTGCACGGATGAAATCGATGGTGCGTTTCTGCCACTCGGAGAAGCCTTCGGAGGAGTCGATACACAGAACATCTGCGCCGGCCTCGACCAGAGCAGGAACACGCTCTGCATAGTCGCGGGTGTTGATACCTGCGCCGACTACATAGCGTTTGTGGGAATCGAGCAGCTCGTTGGTATTTTCCTTATGGGAGGAGTAGTCCTTGCGGAATACGAAATATTTGAGTCTTTGGTTTTCGTCTACCAGTGGCAGGGAGTTAAGCTTGTTCTCCCAGATGATGTCGTTGGCCTCTTTCAGGGAGGTGTTGGCATCCGCAGTGATCAGGTTTTCAAACTTGGTCATGAACTCGGAAACCGGAGTATCCAGTTCCATTCTGCTGATGCGGTAGTCACGGCTGGTCACGATGCCCAGCAGCTTGCCGTTTGGAGTGCCGTCCTCGGTTACTGCAACGGTGGAGTGGCCGGTCTTTTCTTTCAGAGCGAGGATGTCGCGCAGGGTGTTTTCCGGACGAACGTTAGAATCGCTGGTAACAAAGCCTGCTTTGTAGCTCTTGACGCGGGCAACCATCGCAGCCTCGTCCTCTACGGACTGGGAGCCATAGATGAAGGAGATGCCGCCTTCTTTTGCCAGTGCAATTGCCATCTTATCGTCCGAAACGGACTGCATGATTGCGGAGACCAGCGGAATGTTCATGGTCAGAGGGCACTCCTCCTGACCTTTTTTGAATTTGACCAGCGGAGTCTTCAGGCTGACATTCGCCGGAACGCACTCGGAAGAAGAATAACCAGGGACCAACAGATACTCACCAAAGGTATGGGACGGTTCATTAAAATAAAACGCCATAATCTCAACTCTCCTCGATACATAATTTTGGGCAAAACATTGTTTATACAAGGCCTATATTTCTAACTATGATACTATAAGGGGGGGACAATTTCAACCTGTCCCGGAACAAAATAGCATTGTGAATAAATTTCTGCGGACAGCCCCGCCGCCGCTTATACAAAAATGTCACATCCCCGCTTGTTCTTTTTCCGAAAGCAGGCAAAGCGAGCAGGGCCTGTGTGGTCCGCTCGCTTTGGTTTTGCCGTTATTCCCCTCTGCACGCATCGACAAAGGCGCAGAAAATCTTTTCGGAGACGCTGTCGCCCAGTCCCAGATATTCCGGGTGCCACTGGAAGCCCATCGCAAATTTCTTCTCCGGATTGTAGGCCGCCTCGATGATGCCGTCGTCCGCTACTGCCATGCTGCGCAGCGGGTCAGCCAGCTTTTTGACCGCCTGATGATGCAGGGTGTTGACCCCAATCTGAAGCAGGCCCTCGCTGAAAGTATGCAGCGGAGTATCGCGGATGACATTGACCTTGTGCATCGGGCTGGTCTGCTCCTCTTTTGCATCGCGGCGATGCTCGATATGTACGCTGCTCTTGAGCTGGGTGTTGATGTCCTGATACAGGGTTCCGCCCTGCACAACGTTAAAGACCTGGAATCCGCGGCAGACGCCCAGAACCGGTTTGTCCATCCGCAGCGCCTCTCTCATGAGCGGAATTTCCAGAGCATCGCGCTCGCTGGCAAGGGTTCCGCAGCAGTCGAGCATCTCCTCCCCGTACAGTCCGGGGTGAATATCCGGGCCGCCGCTGAACAGGACGCCGTCCACCCTGCTGAGCAGCTCGGTCAAATCCGACTCCTGAAAGGTGTCCTCGATATTGTTGAGGATAATCGGGATTCCGCCGCAGGCGCTAATCGCGTGGATAAAACGCGGCAGCGCATAGCAGAATTTCGACTCCTCTCTCTCGTTTTCCCCGGTCTTGGGGACAATCGCAATCACTGGTTTTTTCATCACTAAGCCCTCCAAATCAATATCAATTCATGCCGATCGGCAATTTGCTTCCTTATTATAATCTATTCCGCTGACAGCTGTGCCCGGTCCATCCGCTCGAGCATGAGCAGGAACAAAGCCGCTACAAACTCCCGCCAGAACGCCGAGACAAATGCCAGCTCGATGCGGCTGCCTCCGCCCTGCAAAAAGCGCTCGATGCGCTCCCGAATCAACAGCACCAAAAAGGCGCGGTCAAGATTTTGCAGCTGTTCTCCCATCTTCTGCAAATCAGCCAGCGTGTTGCCGGTCAGGATATTCTGCGGCACCGGTCGTTGGCGGCACTCCTGAGCCTTTTCCAGCAGCAGCCGCAGGAAGTCGCCAAACTCGTACACCTGTGTCGGCTCGACACCGAGCGCCTCGCCCAGATATTCCGCCGACATCATCATCTGGCGGGACAAGGTGAAGGAGCGTGCTGTGCTGGTGTGCTGGGAGCGCTTGCGAAATTCGCGCATCATCCGCCGAAGCAGGATGCTGCGGCTCAGGTGGAACAGCTGCGGCTCCCGAAAGCTAATCTGTTCAAACAAGGTATCCACCTGCTCCCGAAGGGAGGTGGTGTAGAAGAAGGCGCTGTCCTTTTCGAAGGCATACAGCTGACCGTCCAGCTCTCCGAATGCCTTGAGCGCATCCTGATAGCCCAGCCGGATATTTCTGCGGGCAAGCTCCCCTTCAAAATTGAGGAAGGAGCCCAGCGGCCACAGACTGCGGATGATGATGACCTGCTTGGCATCGCTCTTGTTGTTCCAGCCTGCCACCTGTCTTGCGTCATCCTTAATCTTGCGGCTGACCCCGACCGATTCCAAATCGATTGCAATAATGCGCTCGGCGCCCATCTGCAACGCCAGATTGATTGGCATATTATCGTGGTAGCCCCCGTCGATATATTTATGTCCGTCGATTTCCTTTGCCTGAAATGCCGGGAAGCAGGCCGCGGATGCCAGCAGATACTCGTTGAGCATCCCTTTTGGGATATCCTTCTTCTCCATCTCCAAGGGCTTGAGGGTCGGATACTCCACCGTCACCAGCGCAAAGTCAATATCGGAGCTGCGAAAGCGCGTCTCGTCCACCAGCGAATCGATGAAATGCTCCAGCGCAGAAATATCCGCTCCGCCCTTTCCCAGTGCCTCCCGCGCAAAGATGCGGGTAAGCTGGCGGTCGCTCAGGTCGGTCTTGTCCTTGAGCATATCTCCCACCACATCCTGGAAGGAGAGATTTTCCCAAACCGAGAGCGCGCGGTCAAAGTCCTGCTGGACCATGAGCGCACCGTTGAGCGCACCCACCGAGGTGCCGGTCACCAGCTGATAATCGATTCCAAGCTCCCGCATGGCTTTCCATGCGCCAATCTGATATGCTCCGCGCGAGCCGCCGCCCGCCAAAACCACTGCTGTTTTTTTCATCTGATTTCCCCCCTTCTGGGAATCTTGTCTATCTGTTTGCTTGCAGTTGTCTTCCTTTTTATTATGCCTTTTCCCTGCATGATTAATCATCGTTTCCATACAAACCGTTTCCCCGCTGTTTGGTGTGCTGTAGCCCTTCGGCTTTGGTTGCTCCGTCGGGGTTTTGCCCTTGCCTTGTCGGGTCTTTCTGCTCGACCTACCGATCCAAAACAGACAGTTCCACTCTTTCATTAATACCATAAATTGCTCGGTTTTACAAGAAGTAAAATCATTTTCCAGATGGTTTTTATCAGATATGCACAAAAAATACTCAAATTCTATGGCTATCGGTATTCTTGTAATCAATTTTAAAATGTGCTATATTTAGGTTGAGAGAGATGTTGTTTCACACAATTTTCTGCGGCGGCAGGTGTGAGACAACGATTTTTTTATTGTATTTTTATGTGTTCAGAGGAGGGTTTTATGAAGAAGAATTCACACATTGTTTCGGTAACAGACCCCAACAGCAAGCCCATTCAAGTCATCGTCATGCTGGCATGGCCAATCTTTTTGGAGCAGGTGCTGGTCTCGTTGGTTCAGTCGGTCGACACCGCCATGGTCGGCTCGCTGGGCGCTGCGGCAACGGCATCCATCTCCATCAGCCAGACCCCGATTAACCTCATCAACTCAGTCATCATGGCGCTGGGCGTCGGCTTCACCACGATGATTGCCCGCGCGGTAGGCGCCAAACAGCTGGAATACAGCCGTCTCTTGATTCGGCAGTCCATTCTGGTCGTGGTCGGCTTAGGCATCCCGCTGTCGGTGTTGACCTTTGCTCTTTCCCGAAAAATCCCGATGTGGATGGGCGCTGCGCCCGAGATTTGGGACGATGCCCAGACCTATATCCGCATCATCGCCTGCTCCATGCTGTTCCGCGGACTGCTGATGGTGCTGACCGCCATCTACCGCGGCTTCGGAGACAGCAAGACCCCGATGATGGTCAACATCGCCATCAACTTAGTCAATGTCCTCGGCAACTACCTGCTGATTTACCAGACCCGTGAAATCTCCCTCTTCGGCAACAGCTTCACCATGTGGGGCGCCGGCATGGGTGTTGCAGGTGCTGCCATCGCCACTGCCGCTTCGGGCATCTTAGGCTCGCTGACCCTGCTGTTCCTCTGCTTCCTGCCGCGCTCCGGCCCAATGCAGATCTCGCTCAACGAGAGCTTCCGCCCAAGCTGGGAGACCCTGCGGGAGGTATCCCGCGTCAGCCTTCCGGTTATGTTCGAGCGCTTCACCATCTCGGGTGCATTCGTTGTGACCGCCACCATCATCGCTTCGCTGGGAACCATCTCGCTGGCGGCAAACTCGCTGGCAGGTCAGGCAGAATCCCTGAGCTTTATGCCGGGCTTTGGCTTCGGCACCGCTGTCACCACTCTGGTCGGCCAATCGCTGGGCGCAGGCAACGCAGAGATGGCGCGCAAATATGTAAAATATTCCTCCATCATCGGCTCGCTGGTCATGCTCTTCATGAGCTTTGTCCTGTTCTTCCTGTCCGACCGCATTATTGCCATCTTCACCCCGGATCAGCAGGTAATTGAGCTGGGCGGCACCCTGCTGAAAATCCTTGCCTTTATCCAGGTTCCGCAGATGCTGGCGATGGTTCTTTCCGGAACCCTGCGCGGTGCTGGCGACACCAAGAGCCCGTTCATCATCACCCTTTGCTCGATGTGGGGCGTGCGAATCTTCGGCTCCTTCATTCTGGTTCGGGTGCTGGGTAAAGACCTGCTGTGGGTCTGCGCGATTATGTGTACCGACAACATCGTTCGTTTCGTCCTGTACTACATCCGCTACCGTCAGGGAAAATGGATCTCCGAGGCAAACCTCAGCCGGCTTCACCTGTCCGAAAATCAGGCTGTCGAAGCAGAATAATCCTCTGCTCCCCGCTTCATACACAGCTGTACCTCGTCGAGCAGCTCCTGTGATTGCTCCTGCGTACCGGTCGCAGCGGTCAAATCCTCCAAAGAGACCTGCAAGACCTCGCAAAGCCTTCGCAGAGTTTCCCTTTTGGGATTGCGCCTGCCCTGCTCATACATCCCCAGCGAACTGCTGCCCACACCCACAAGCTGTGCCAGCTGTTGCTGGGTATACCCACGCAGCCGACGCAGCCGACGCAGCTGCACCTTGTTGATTTTTTTGCCGCTCTGTCTCATGACTCCTCCAAAATCACACGAAAAATTATATTCCATGTGATTTATCCTACCATGTTTCGGCAGGATTTGCAAGAGAATCCATCGAATTTGTTTGTTTTTAGCTTGACTTTTTCCTATTTATATGGTAGATTAAGGCTAAATCATACACATTTCGTTAGAATCAAACAAGGAGGACTGTCATGGGCAAACACATTTCTGTCGAAGATATCGAGCGTTACCCCGATTTGACCAGCTGTTTTTGCGATAGCAACAACCAGCGCCAGCGCGAGGAATACCGCCGCTTTTTGTACCGGGCCGTCAAAACCCAACTGACCCAGCGGCAGAGGCAGGTGGTTCTGATGCACTTTTTTCAGGGGATGAGCCTGCGCGCCATCGCCGATGAGCTGCGCGTCCACCCCTCCTCGGTGACCCGTGTGATGCGCCGAGCCATGCAGCGGCTGGGAGATTTGGCATACCTTTACTTTGAAATCCGTTAAAAAAACGAGGAAGTCCGCCGATGGACTTCCTCGTTTTTTGCTTGCAAGCCTTTAATGAAAATACAGCAGCAGCGCCGCCTGCACCAGAATGATGAGCGGCACCCCCACCACAAAGTACCAGTGTTTGGTCTTGTGGCGGAAGGTGAACATTCCCAGATACAGCCCCAAGCTGCCGCCTGCCGCCGCCAGCAGGAACAGCACCTTCTCCGGCACCCGCCGGTTTTGGCGCTGGGCTGCGAACTTGTCCACGCCGCACACGCTGAACGCTACGATGCTCATAATCAGGATATAACCCCATAAAATCTTTTGTGCCATGCCTTCTCCTCTTGCTGCGTCTCCCTGTCCTCACCGCCGCTCGGTGCGTCTGTGAGCCTTTGCTCGGGGCAACGAGCCCTTTTTCTCTTAGTCCCCTAAAAAGGTCAGACCGATAATCTCCGGGCCGGTGTTGATGGTGATTGCCGCACCAATCTTAAAGATGCCCTCCGGCGGATAGCCTGCAACCTCCTCGCACATCTTTGCAAGGGCTGCGCTGGCATCGGTGTCGCGTGCCACCAGAATCAGGTACGGAGTATGCTCCTGCGTCTTGCTTCTCTGCTCGGTGAAAAAGCGCACCATTGTGGAGAGGATGGCTGCGTTGCCTCTGACCTTCTCGACAATGTTGGTTGTTCCTACCGCTGAGATAACCGGACGCAGTCCAATCAGCTCGCCGACAAAGGCAGCGGTACAGCTGACCCGTCCCGATTTTTTGACATACTTCAAGGTAAAGGGGCTGAAGTAGATGCGGATTCGTTCGAGGTAATCGCGCAGATAGGCGAGCACCTGCTCAAAGTCCGCCCCCTGCTGTGCCTGACGGCACGCCTGAACCAGCGGGTATCCGTAGCCGACCGTGTAGCAGTTGGAGTCGATGACCTCAATCTCCATCGCGTCCGGGTGCTCCTCCAAAAATGCCTCCCGCGCCATCAGCGCCGAGTTGTACATTGCAGAAGCGCCCGAGTAGATAGTCACAACCACCGCATGGGTATAGCCCTTCTGCCAAGCCTCCTCATACTTTTCCTGGAAGGTGTATGCCGGGATGTGGGAGGTGACCGGAATCCCTTCGCTGGCATCGATCAAATCATAAAACTGCTCGGGGGTAAAGCTCTCCCGCTCATAGTAGCCCTTGCCATCCGCCGTAACCGGGATGGGCAGGATACACAGATTTTCCAGCTCCTGCTCATCCTGCGCCGGGATGTCGCAGGCCGAATCGGTGATAAAATAAATCTTCTGCTGACTCATAACTGTCTCCTCACTCCTTGATGGATTACTCCGCCTGCTCCCAGCAATAGCGGTGAAGCTGGCCTTCATTCTGCAAAGCCGGGAACCCCCACTGCCGCAGTGTCTCATAGGTCGCGATGGCAACCGTATTGGAAAGATTCAGGCTGCGTACCGGGCCAATCATCGGCAGACGCAGACACTGCTCCGGGTGGTGCAGCAAAATCTCTTCCTCAATTCCGGCGTCCTCCCGTCCAAAAATCAGATAGCTGTCGTCGGGATAGCTCTGCTCGCTGTAGACCTTGCGCCCCTTTGTGGTGAAGAAAAACAGGTGGTCTGCGGCGTGCTGCTCCAAAAACTCGGCGGTCGAGCTGTAATAGCTGATGTCCAGAAAATGCCAGTAATCCAGACCCGCCCGCTTGAGCTTTTTATCGTCAATGGAAAATCCCATCGGTCCCACCAAGTGCAGCCGTGCGCCGGTGCAGGCACAGGTGCGCGCGATGTTTCCGGTGTTCTGGGGAATCTGCGGCTCGAACAGTACGATGTTCAGCCGCGGCTGTTGCTCGCTCAAATGCGCTCCTCCTTCGTTTTGGCTCTCCCACACAGCGGGGAGCAAAAATAGCTTGATACACGATGTAAAGTAGTTTTTTATGCCATATTATTTGTAACAACTGTTATATCTTTAATATTAAACAATCTCCTTTTATTTGTCAACTATCCCATCTCGATTGCAAAGGGGATTGACGAATTTAAAATTTTTTTGGAATTATGCCATTGATTTAGATGCACCTATCCTGTATGCTAGAAGTAGGTATCGACTGAATTTTTTGCTGTCAGGAAACCCGACACCGGGACTACCCGACACCGGGCAACCCGACAGCTGAGCATATCATAAAGGAAGGAATTAGAACCATGGGACAGTTAATCAACATCAAGCAGTTTCTCTCCGATATTTCCGACGGACAGACCACCGAGAGTATTCTGGAAACGCTGACCGACATCGAACAGGATATGGCGGTCTATGAATCGGGGATTCAGGAGATTCGCACCAAGCTGGAAATCCTCCAGCGGGATGCCCGCTACGGCAAGGGACATAACCCCATCGAATCCATCAAGAGCCGCATCAAGCGCCCTTTGAGCATCATCGAAAAGATGTACCGCAAGGGCTTTCCCATCTCGCTGAAATCGATGTGGGAAAACCTCAACGACGTTGCCGGTGTGCGCGTCATCTGCCCGTTTATCGAGGACATCTACACTGTGGCGGAGATGCTCACCCGTCAGGACGACCTGAAGGTGATCCAGGAAAAGGATTATATCAAAAACCCCAAGCCAAATGGCTACCGCAGCTACCACATGGTGCTGGAGGTTCCGGTTTTCCTGTCCGACCGCACCGAGCCGGTTCGGGTCGAGGTGCAGCTGCGAACCATCGCGATGGACTTCTGGGCAAGTCTGGAGCATCAGATCCACTATAAAACCCAGCATGAGGTTCCCGACAGCATCACCGCGGAGCTGCGGGAGTGCGCCGACATCATCGCCCAGACCGACGAGCGGATGCAGCGCCTGTCCAAGCAGATTCGTGGCATCGATTGTCTGCCGGAGGAGATGAGCAAGTAAGCCTTCCCCCGCAGCATTTTATCGCAACGCAGCATTTAATCTGAAAAATCGATTGTAATTTGCCCGCAAATTGGGTATAATGAAATTATCTGGAACCGATACCCACCGATTTTCTAACACAAAGGAGTGTGCTCCATGAAAAAAAGCGTACTGATTTCCCTGATTGCACTGGGAGTTTCTTTGGTCGGGCTGGTAATTGCCCTTGCCGCTTGGCTCCATAAAAAGAGAGATTTGGTTTGTGACGACTTTGACGACAACCTTCTTCTGGATGATGACGAGGAAGACGAATATATTGCTGCCCAGTATCTGGACCACGCCGACGAAGCCTATGCTGACGCGGAGGTTCCGGACGCAGAGGAGCAGCACTACCACCGTCCCGAGGACGAGGAATCCCAGTCGGTATAGGTGCATCGCAATCGGGATGCCGCAGTGATTTTAATGCTGTGTGCATCCCGATCAAATTTATTTTTAAAATACGCAAAAAAGGCTTGATTTTTTTTGTGCAGTGTGTTATTATAGTTAAGCACTCAAAAATAAATATCGCGGGATGGAGCAGCTTGGTAGCTCGTCGGGCTCATAACCCGAAGGTCGTTGGTTCAAATCCAGCTCCCGCAACCACCAGACTGAGTCTGGACGCAATTCGCGTCTGGACTCTTTTCTTTTCATCCGGCAAGGCGCTCGCGTCAGACTCATCGTCAACAGGCGGTGGGTCTTTTTTTGTGCGTTGGTAGCTCGTTGGGTGACAAGTCCGACCGCTGCCTGTGGCAGAGCAAGGGAGGACGAGGAAGGGCCGCGGTCGAAATCTGGCGCAGCAAACAGCAAGCAACAGATTTCGGGCACCGCAACTGGCGCCGTGCGATAACCCGAAGGTCGTCCCGCAACTATTAGACTAAGTTGGACTCTTTTCTTTTCATTCGGCGAGGCGCTCGCGTCAGGCTCATCGTCAACAGACGATGAGCCTTTTTGCGTGGGAGAGGATGCCGCTTCGGGACAAAAAAAGAAGCCCTTTCGGGCTTCTTTTTTTACTAGGTTAGACTAGGGGATTATTTGTCCTTCTTCTTGCAGACAACGACCAGTCCGGTGAGGGAAACAGCCGCTGCTGCCATTGCGATTGGCATAGAAGAAGAGCTGCCGGTTTCCGGATTTCTCTTCGATGGAATAACCTCTTCCACTCTTGGAGCACGCTCCGGTTTGTTTGCCGGTTTCTTGTTGTCTTTTCTGGTGACGGTCGGCAGAACATAATCGTCGTCATCATCATAGCGGTAGGTTGGGCGGTCGTCTACCGGGTGTTCAGTCTCTTTGACGGTGGTGTAGTTGCGGACAGTCAGTTCGCCTGTAATATTCTCTTCCCGGTCCTCAGAAAGATATTCTACAAGAACTCTGATTTCGGGCTTGCCCTGTTCATCAAAATGGACACTCAGCTTGATTCGGCCATTCCATCCGGTATAGCCTGACGGAGCTTTGGTTTCCTTGATAATATAATAGCCATCATCTATGAGGTTGCTGAAAGTAACGCTTCCGTCTGCCGCACTACGTACTGTCTGGAGCATGTTTTCTTCAGCATCGTACAGGGTAAACTCTGCGCCTGCCAGAGGAGACTCAGTTGTGCGGATGGTGCGTCCGTTGGAATCCAACGGTGGTAACGACACCATGCTTCATGAAGGTGTAGCTGGTGGTACCAGGAGCTTCCTTGGTGTTCTCAACAACAAAGTTCTTGTCTTTTACTACAACATTTCCGTCCGGGTTCTGAATGATAAAGTCATCAGGAAGAGTTACAGTGAAATCACCCCCACTAGGAGCTGTGACCTTCCAAACCGAAATCTCGCCGTTTTCATTGACTTTAACGGTGTAGGTCTCATTTGGCTTCACATAGCCCTGTGGAGCTATGGTCTCGGTCAGGGTGTAGATGCCAACAGGAACATCATAGAATGCCGCGATACCCTGATCACTTGTTCTGGTCTGTTCATAGCCGTCTTTTTTCAGTGTGAACTGTGCGCCTGTCAGTTTGAGATCATGGTTAGCCGCGTCTACCTTGGTGATGGTGAAGGTGCCGCCTTCTGGGGTTACTTCTTTTTTGGTGTAGTAGTTGGTTACTATAACGGTTGTCGATGTACTAGTTTCCTTTTTGACATCAATTCCCAAAATTGACAAATTATAGCCGTCAACCTCGTTGCCTGTCTCTTTAACATCTCCCTCAGTAACTGTTCCGTCGAAAGGCTGTGGCTCCCACTTCCAGCCATCCGCTGCTCTCTTGTCTTGAGCAGCCTTAAATTCCTTGTTGTTAAAGCTGATGGTCAGAGGGTTTCTTTCCAGCTGCTCCATAATCTTTACGAAATCTTCATTTGTCAAAGGTTTATCTGACAGGCTTTTAATATGCTTCACTACTGTGACAGTGGATTCAGAAAAAGGTTCATTGTCAACCGGAGGATTGCTGTTGCCGTTGTTAAGAGCCATCGCAACAGCAGCTGTGCCATAAGCTACAGCAGCTGAAGGGTCAGCTGGTTTGGTCTCTTCGTTTTTCTTGTCTTCGCCTTCGCCGGCTTTGTTTTCGTCTTTGTCGGTCTCTTTGGTCTCGTCTTTGTTTGTCTCTTTGTTTTCGCCTTCGTTGGTCTCTTGGTCTTTCTTGTCTTCGCCTTCGCCGGTCTCTTCGGTTTTGGGCTCTTCTGGTTTGGTCTCTTGGTCTTTCTTGTCTTCGCCTTCGACCTCCTGCACTACGGGAGCAGGAACTTCTTTGTT
>UMBT01075984.1_pt1 | contig 22071 bp, 17 predicted proteins | sample 1964001 | NCBI WGS metagenome assembly UMBT01 (sample SAMEA4835945, study PRJEB28245) | human gut metagenome | biome: gut microbiome; material: fecal sample | place: Denmark | collected 2008
CAATATGTACTTTGTATCCCGTTTTGACCGGCTTTACATTTATCTTTACCATGACAGATACAAAGCACTTTTAAGCCGGAGAAAATACGCTGAATTTAAAGATCATTATTTACGTTTTATTGAAATGAGGTAGTTTATGATTTCCATTTTATATGCACTTATTTACTTATGTGAAGGTTATATCTTCTTTTATTACACAAATCATATTTTTACCCGCAGGAAAAAAGGGCTGCTAGTTTCTGCTTCCTGCATTGTCTGCGGATATCTTATGAATTATCTGGTTTCTTTCCAGAATAATACACTTCTGAATGTCATTCTGTTTTTAACGGTAAATGCACTGCTTATTTATCTTCTGTACCAGACCGGTCCGGTATCAGCCATATTTCATTCCCTTCTTCTCTGTATTCTGATGGGCGGAAGCGAGCTTATTATTTTAAATACGGTTTTAAAATTAGCATTTGATTTCCAGCCGGATCAAATCGATCCGTATCATCTGAGCATGCTCACAATTCTAAGCAAACTGTTTTATTTTCTTCTTACTTATCTTGTGGTACAGCTGTTTCCGGGGGACAGGAAATACTCCGGAGACAGAAAACAGAGAGCGCTTATTTTGATTGTAATTCCTCTCTTTTCATTTTTTCTGATTATTACATTTATGTTTATTTCACAGACAACCAGACTGACCGGTTCCCTGAATTATCTGGTCTCCTGCTGCTGTCTCCTTTTGCTCATCATGAATTTATTTATTTTCTGGTATTATGAAAATAATTTAAAAAGGGATATAAACTTTGCTAATTTACAGCTTCAGATCCAATATGAAAAAGATATGGCGGCATACAATAAACGTGTAATCGAACAATATGAAAATCATCGTATTATCATTCATGATATCAAAAAACATCTGATTTCCATCAGTCTGCTAAACCAGAAACAGGATTACGAAGCCATTGACCGCTACCTGTCAAATCTTTTACAGTCAGCTGATTTACAGGAGAATCTCCAGGTTTCTGACCAGCCGTTTTTAAATTCTCTTCTGCTGCGCTATAAACAGGAATGTACCAAACAAAAGATTTCATTTTTCACGGATATCCGGAGTGGTGTTATTTCATTTCTAAATGAAAGTGATCTGACCTCCCTTCTGTGCAATCTTCTTGACAACGCAATGGAAGCCGCCTGCGATATACCCGGTGCTTTTATCGAACTGCGTATTGAAAAACGTGAAAATACAAATATTACCTTATTCGTACTGGTTAATTCCAGCCGAATAAATCCGCTTTTACCGGATAACAGCCTGCTGCGTTCCCATAAAGAGCCTTCTTTGTTTCATGGGCTTGGCATGAAAAGTGTGCGGCGTGTACTCGATAAATATCATGGCGATATTACATATCATTACGACACTTCCAATAACACTTTTCATACCGTATTATGTGTAATGGAAAATGATTAACACTTTCTCTTATACCATATCTTTCTTTTATATTCAATGGCTTGAGAGCCAAACAACCTGAACGGTGCGGATAACGACCTGAACATCTGCCGGCTTTTCTTGTCACAAAATTCTCTTCATGATATACTTTAGTAGTAGGATGTCGGAGTCAAAAAGCAGTTCTCTGCGTAATAATTTGCAGACATCCGTTTAACATTTTTATTTTTTCGAGGTGACTATGCAAAAAGTTTTAATTGTAGAAGATGATACTATCCAGCTTAATATGTTATATCAGACAATTCATGATGCCTATCCTTCATGGAATATTTTTTGTGTTTCCGATTATGCAACGGCAGACCGTCTGATTCTTGATTCCCTGCAGAAGAGTGCTTCTTTCACTCTGTTTCTGCTTGATATCCAGCTTACCAAAGATATTGGAAACAGGGATGGATTTTTTCTGGCAAAAGGAATTCGTCAACACTCCGCCTATTATCAGACACCCATTCTATTTCTTACCGCTGTTTCTGATGAAAACTATTTTGCCTTATCCAACTTTCACTGTTACAATTATATTTCCAAGCCTTATACTGATGCTGATATCCGATACCAGCTCCAGCAGATGCTGATGACCGGTTATCTGCAAAATAATACACTTGAACTGACTGACACCCAACGGATTCTTCACCGTACTTCCTTTTGTGACATTCTGTATATAAAATCTGCATACCATGTACTATCCGTTTTCTGTGAAGCGGATTTCTTTCAAACCAGACAATATTCTCTGGAATCCATTCTGCCTATGCTGGACAAAGATTTTATACAGTGCCATAAGCAGTACATTATAAATACTTCCAAAGTACTGCACCTGGATATTACCTCCAAAATAGTAACTTTAACTTCAAATGATTCTATCCCCATAGGAAAATCTTTTCTACAGGATATAGAATGCTTTTACAGGAAAGGAACTCCCAATGACTGATTTCATAAATTTTTTATCAACCATACTTGAATTTTGCTGTATATACTTTATGGTCCACTCCTTTTTAAAAAAAGGATTCCGCCCTTCATCCATTGATATTACTGCCTGTGTTTTTATTATTACTCTGCTCAACCTCATCCCACAGGACAACAGTGCCGCCTTATGGGTACTCGGTCAGCTTTCCTATCTGTTCTATGTTACAGCTGTAAGTTCCAGAAATATTTTTAACAGTCTGCTTCTGTATTCCCTGACAACCTGCCTGTTGCTTAGTGCCGAATTTGTCATGGTTATTATCCTGTACTTTATTCCTGATTCTTTTCCTGTGGCGGATAGTATTCTGGGAAATACCGGTTCTTTTTTGCTGCTTTTTCTTTTATTTCACTTTACGCCAGTTTCCGGTCTGTACCACACACTGCTGCATGCGGCCAAGCTGTTTCAGCTGCTTCTGGTAAATACATATCTGATTTTTTTCTTCCTGCTGTTCTGGTTTAAATCAAGCCAGCTCCAGGTATATAACAACATACTTCTGTTTGCGGTCTTTGTAGCCCTGCTTATTATTCTGAATATTGCGGTGTTATACTATGATATGAAATTACAGAAACAGGAGCAGCTTCTTCTGTCCTACCGGAAAATATTCCGATTTATGAATCGCTCATTGATGATATCCGTTCCAGCCAGCACGAATATGCAAACCGTATACAGGCACTTTCCCTGCTGCCGGTTACCTGCAAAGATTACGAAACTCTTTGTGCCGCACTGAAAGAACATACCAGAGAATATTCACACCCCCTGCATGCCTATTCACTTCTCCAGACAAATATGCCGCTGCTTTCCGCATCCCTTTATAATCTGATGAACCGGGCTGCCAAAAATGAAATTACCGTTCACTTTGATGTTGTTTCCTCCCAGTTAAAAAGTCATGCACCCGAATACATTCTGGCTGATTTGTCCTGTATCCTCCTGCAGAATGCCATAGAAGAATGTGTACCTGACGATTATATTTATGTATTTATGGAAACCCGTGGGGAACAGTTTTACTTTGAAGTCCGGAACCCTTCCAGACGCAGCTATACCCGCCAGGAATTACTTCACTTTTTTGACAAAGGAGTTTCTTCCAAACCTGCGTCAGCAAATCATGGTCTGGGACTATTCTATTTAAAATCCATGATTGACAAATACGACGGAACCGTCGGCTGTGAATGTGTTTCTTTCGATGAAACTTTTTGGACCGTATTTAAGTTTCAGATATAAGATCCGTTTCCCCCACAAAAAATACCGACCTTCAACCGTCATTTTTATCTGACTGCCGAAGATCGGTATTCATTTCCGGAATATTCTTCCGTTCCTCTATTCTCTTTTAAATTACCTGCAATTTAAACTTCTGTTCTTCTTTCTCGCTGTCCACAATCTTTATGGATGCTCCCAGGCTGCGTAACTTCGTATCAAAGTTCTCATAGCCTCTCTGGATATAATGAATATCCTCTATCGTGGTATAACCTTCCGCACACAGACCGGCAAGCACCAGTGCAGCACCGGCACGCAGATCCAATGCATTTACATTCGCTCCGGTAAATCCATCCACGCCTTCTATGATCGCTACATCACCTTTTACCCGGATCTTTGCACCCATCTTGGTCAATTCATCCACATATTTAAAACGGTTTTCAAATATGCTTTCCGTTACCGTACTTGTTCCCTGTGCCAGTGCAAATACAACCGTAATCTGCGGCTGCATATCTGTCGGGAATCCCGGATATGGCAATGTCTTAACCTGTGAACATTTCTGAATCTGACTTCCGACTACCCGGACTGCATCATCATATTCTTCCACACTGCATCCTACTTCATACAATTTTGCGGTTAATGCTTCCAGATGTTTCGGTATTACATTCTTTACAAGGATATTTCCTCTGGTTGCTGCTGCTGCAAACATAAAAGTTCCGGCTTCTATCTGATCCGGAATGACGGAATATTCTGTTCCATGTAATTTTGGTACACCCTTAATACGGATAACATCCGTACCTGCACCTTTAATATTCGCACCCATGCTGTTCAGCATATTTGCCACATCTACGATATGCGGCTCTTTCGCAGCATTTTCAATTATGGTATTACCCTCTGCCAGGGATGCTGCCAGCATAACATTAATCGTTGCACCCACGGTTACCACATCAAAGAAGATATGCGCTCCCGTCAGTCTCTCAGCTTCCGCAATAATCATGCCATATTCTATCTTTACATCTGCACCCAGCATGGAAAATCCCTTAATGTGCTGGTCGATCGGCCTGCTTCCAATATTGCAGCCGCCCGGCAGTGTTACTTCTGCCTTATCAAATCTGCCAAGCAATGCCCCCAGCAGATAATAAGATGCTCTGATCTTTTTAATATATTCGTTATCCGCATGAACGGACACAATCGTACTTCCATTAATCTTTACACAATGTCTGTTTACTCTGTGTACAGTCGCACCGATACCTTCAATCGCATCAATCAGGACGTTGATATCCTTTACATCCGGAAGATTATCTATGGTAACTGTTTCATCTGTCATAATCGCTGCAGCCAGTATACCCAGTGCTGCGTTCTTTGCTCCGCTTATTTCTACCTCTCCTGTCAAAGGAGTTCCACCTTTTATAATGTATTTATCCATTATACACCTCTATACAAATTCTACACAGACGGAAATACTCTGTCTGCTATATATATGCTCTCTTAATCTCAAATATTCATATAAAATCGAGGTCAAAAAGTCTTTTGACCTCAATGAAATGTATACAAATCTGCACACATGTATATTGATTATAACACAAAGAACGTATTTGTAAAGTTCGTTTTTGAGAAAATATCTGATTTATTGATAAAGGTATGGCTATGGATATTATCCACTATAATTTCAAAATACCTGTTCTGTGGTATATCCTGACTCTTCCTCATTCCTTTGAAACTATTGTTTTCTGAAGAGCCGACTTTATCACCTTTACCGCATCTTCTACAGACATTATCTGTGCATCTGCGGCATAAGTTTCTGTAATCTTAATCTTATCTGTAAAACTGCTCTGCTGTGTTTCTGAGGAAGCATCCTCTGTACTTCCATCTTCCTCTCCTGCTGCCATCACAATCGGCTTATTTACCGGTTCAATACTTGCTTCTTTTACCGGTCCGCAGTCCGTATTTTCAACTTTTGAATCCGCTGTTTCCCGGATTACTTCCTGCCGGGAATCATAGAAATCATCTTCATCATATGCAGCTTTTACGGTGTTTACCACCTCAGAGACATCCTCAAGGGAAGCCAGTACCACCGAAGTATCATCCACATTCAGAACATATGCTGTTTCTTCTTCCTGGGAATCATCGAATTCCCTGTGCATATTCTCTTCCAGTTCACTGTATTCTGTATTATTCGCTTCTGCTTCTGCAAATCCTTTTGCCCATGGAACCGACATCATAATACACATTCCGGCCACGATTGCTGCACCTGCAAAAAACAGTTTCATCCTTTTGCCATAATTTTTTATTTTACTCATATATCATTCCATGCCTTTCCGCATCTGCACCTTCCCTTTATGCAGATTTTGCTTTGGCCCCTTACATAAGCACAAATTATATTATAACAGTTTTTTGCCTTTTTGTAAAGTTTCAGGTTCATTTTTGGCACTTTGACTATAATTTTTCACAAAATTTTCACATATTATTTTTCCGTTTTTTTCATTTTTGTACATATCTCACAATTTTTCTCTTTCCTATTTGTATACATTGATGCCAGGATCAAAAGATGCCTTACGGATTGTTCCGTACTTCGTACTCCCAGGTCCTGCCCTATATTCACATTTCTTGACTTTTCGGTATTTATCACATATAATGAACCATACACAAAGTTGCTTTACACCAGATATCAAGAATGGAGGATTTACAGTGAGAGGAAAAGCCCGCAAAGAAGATTTATTTACCATACCAAATATTCTCTGCTACATCAGGATTATACTCGTGCCGGTATTTGTTTACCTGTATCTGAATAATCATTACCTGTGGTCGGCAATCGTTGTGATCACGGCAACTCTGACCGATATGGCGGACGGATATATTGCACGACATTTTAATATGATAACCGACTGGGGAAAATTCATCGATCCGGTGGCAGATAAGCTGATGCAGTTTTCCATGCTTTTTGTCGTCATATTAAAATACCCTCTGTTCCTTATCGTAATCATCGAATATGCGTTAAAGGAATGTATTTTATTAATTGTAGGACTGTTTATTTATCATAAAGGATATAATCTGAACGGGGCAAATATGGCAGGAAAAGTCTGTTCTGCCGTATTCGACATCGTTATGCTGATTTTTATATTTATTCCGGAGCTTCCACAGACCTTTGCCCTGGCATCCGTCATTCTGGTTGCAGTTCTTCTGCTTATGGCTTTCTGTTCCTATCTCGGTGAATACAGGAAGTTATACCGGGAACAAATAAAAACAATAAAAACACAGAAATAAAAGTTTTATCACACACGTTTATCAGGAGGAGAATTTATTATGTATATTATTGCAGGTCTGGGAAATCCGGATGCACGTTACCAGAATACAAGACACAATGCCGGTTTTGATGCCATCGACGTTATCGTGGAAAAGAATCATATTCCATTGGACACCATTAAATATAATGCCTTATCCGGTTCTGGTTTTATCGGCGGTCAGAAGGTTCTGCTCGTCAAGCCCCTGACTTATATGAATCTGAGCGGCGAAGCCATTATCGAATTTGTCCGGTTTTTCAAAATTGATCCGGAAGATGAACTTCTTGTTATCTATGACGATATCAGCCTTGAACCCGGCAAATTAAGACTCCGCAGAAAAGGTAGCGCCGGCGGTCACAACGGTATCAAAAATATTATCGCCCATCTTGGCACAGAGAAATTCAAACGGATTAAAATTGGTGTCGGAAGCAAACCGGAAGGATGGGATTTGAAAGATTTTGTACTGGGACATTTTTCCAAAGAAGATCAGGCACTGATGCAGGATGCGTTTTTGCGTACCGCTGATGCAGTGGATTTGATAGTTGCCGATGAATTTGACAAAGCAATGAACACTTATAATTAAGCCAGGGAGGCATCATGAACACTTATTTTACCGCCCCTTTATCGGGACTGAATGATTACAATCTGATAAAAGCCGAACTAAACGGCAGCTCCGTACAATCATCCATACAGGTGACCGGAGCTGCCGATTCCGGCATGGCACATTTTTCTGCAGCACTGGGCAGCAATTATAAATATAAAGTAATCGTAACATTCAGTGATGTACGCGCACGGGAAATTTATGATGATATGAAATCTTTTGATCCAAATACATTTTATTATCCGCCAAAAGATTTTATCTTTTTTTCTGCAGATGCCTACGGCAATCTGATCATACAGCAGCGTCTGGATGCCGTTTCCCACCTCATTTCAGGAGAAGAATTTACTCTAATCACTACCATTGACGGACTGATGGACCGGCTTGTTCCACTCGATCTGATTCGTAAAAACTGTATTCACCTGTCCTATGACGATACGATCGATGTAGAAGAACTGATAACAGCCCTGGTTAATTCCGGATTTGAACGCACAGAGCAGGTCGAGACTGCCGGACAGTTTGCCGTCCGCGGGGGGATTATTGATATATTTCCAATGACCGGAGATGTACCATACCGGATCGAATTATGGGATGATGTGATTGACTCCATCCGCTCCTTCGATGCACTGAGCCAGCGTACCATTGAAAATATTGACGACATAGTAATTTATCCTGCTTCCGAATATATTCTGTCCCAGGAAGAAATTGCCCGCGGAATTGAAAAAATCCGTGAGGAAGCGGCTCTCCGTGAAAAAACACTCCGTGAGTCCTTTCACACAGAAGAAGCCCACCGGCTGTCCGTATGTATCAATGAATTTACGGAACGCTTATCCATCTCAAGAACCGGTGTATTCCTTGACAGCTTCATGACATATTTTTATCCGGAAACCATGACTCTTCCGGATTATTTTCCTGCCGAAGAAACCATTTTCTTCATCGATGAACCGGGCAGAATCGAAGAACGTGCAAATACCGTGGAAACTGAATTCCGTGAAAGCATGATAAACCGTATCGAAGGCGGATATATGCTGTCCGGACAGACCGGTGTATTCTGTGACACAGCCGAAGCCCTTGCCCGGCTTGCCTCAGTGCGGACCGTATTATTTACCACACTGGAACAGAAATTAAAACATTTTAAACCCAAAAATAATTATTATATTTCCATGCGGAATATTAACCCGTATAATAACAGCTTTGAACTTCTGGTACACGATCTCCAGCGTTACAAAAAAGAAGGCTGGTGCGTGCTGATCCTCTGCGGTTCCCGTTCCAAAGCCGCACGTCTGGCAGACACTTTATTTCATGATTATGAACTCAATGCTTTTGTCTGTGAAGATCCGGATCATACCCCTGTACCCGGGGAGATTCTTCTTACCTCGGAAAATATCCACCGTGGCTTTGAATATCCGCTGCTTCGCTTTGCATTGATTTCAGAATCCGATGTTTTTGGTTCAAAGAAGAAGAAAAAAAAGAAAAAAAGCAATTATTCCGGCGAGAAAATCAATACCTTCTCGGACTTAAAGCCAGGCGATTATGTCATCCATGAAAATCATGGACTTGGCATTTACCGCGGAATTGAAAAAATCGTTGTCGATAAACTTTCCAGGGATTACATCAAGATCGAATATGGGGACGGCGGAAATCTCTACGTTCCGGCAACCCAGCTTGATTTAATCCAGAAGCATTCCGGCAACAGCATGGATGGAGAATCCCCGAAATTAAAATTAAATAAACTTGGTTCATCCGAATGGAGCAAAACCAAATCAAAAGTCCGCCGTGCTGTCAGGGATATCGCTGTGGATCTGGTAAAACTATACGCAGAACGGCAGGCAAAATCCGGCTTCCAGTTCAGCCCGGATACCATCTGGCAGACAGAATTTGAAGAACAGTTCCCTTATACGGAAACGGATGACCAGATGACCGCCATTGAAGATACCAAAAAAGACATGGAATCCAAAAAGATTATGGACAGACTGATCTGCGGTGATGTCGGATATGGCAAAACCGAAGTAGCAATACGTGCCGCCTTCAAAGCCATCCAGGACGGCAAGCAGGTAGCTTTTCTTGTCCCGACCACAATTCTGGCACAGCAGCATTACAATACATTTACCCAGAGAATGAAGGATTTTCCAGTTACTGTTGAACTCATGAGCCGGTTCCGTACCCCGGCACAGCAGAAACAGGCAATCGCCGGTCTGAAAAGCGGCCATGTCGATATCGTCATCGGTACACACCGGATTCTTTCCAAAGATATCATATTCAAAGACCTCGGTCTGCTTATCATTGATGAAGAGCAGCGATTCGGCGTCGGACATAAAGAGAAAATCAAGCAGTTAAAATCCAATGTCGATGTGCTTTCGCTGTCTGCAACCCCGATTCCGCGAACACTCCACATGAGTCTGATCGGAATCCGTGACATGAGTGTTTTAGAAGAACCGCCGGTAGATCGTCTGCCCATCCAGACCTATGTTATGGAATTTAACGAAGAAATGATCCGGGAAGCAATTAACAGGGAACTGGCAAGAAACGGGCAGGTATACTATGTGTACAACCGGGTAAATAATATCGAGGAAATTACAAACGAAATTCAGAAGCTTGTTCCCGATGCCGTAGTGCGCTATGCACACGGTCAGATGAGCGAGCGGAAACTGGAGCAGATCATGTACGAATTTATCAATGGCGAAATCGACGTTCTGGTTTCCACCACCATCATCGAAACCGGACTGGATATTTCCAATGTAAATACCATGATTATTCACGATGCCGATAAACTCGGACTTTCCCAGCTTTATCAGCTGCGCGGACGTGTCGGCCGTTCCAACCGTACCTCCTATGCTTTTCTGATGTACAAACGGGATAAAACATTAAAAGAAATTGCAGAAAAAAGACTTGCCGCAATCCGCGAATTTACCGACCTCGGCTCAGGCTTCAAAATCGCCATGCGTGATCTGGAAATTCGTGGTGCCGGAAATATTCTCGGTGCTGAACAGCATGGACATATGGATGCGGTTGGTTATGATCTGTATTGCAAAATGCTCAACGAAGCAGTCTTATTATTAAAAGGCGAAAAAACAGAAGATGACACCTACGAAACCACAATTGACGTAAAAATGGATGCCTATATTCCACCAAAATATATTGGAAACGAAATCCAGAAGCTTGCCATCTACAAGCGGATTGCGTCTATCGAAAATCTGGAAGAATATCAGGATATGCAGGATGAACTTACCGATCGATTCGGTGATATTCCATCCGTTGTCGACAATCTCTTAAAGGTTGCACTGATCAAGTCCTCCGCCCATGCCGCCGGCATGACGGAAATCAGTGGTGACAAAAACACACTGGTATTCCATATGCATCCGCACGCCCATATCAATACTGACAAGATACCGGAATTAATTAATAAATACCGCGGTGATCTGAAGTTCAGCACTGGAAACGATCCGTTCTTCACATACAAACCGAGGAAAATACCGAAAAATACAAAAGAAATTCTTGCTGCCATGCAGCTTGTCATTGATGAAATCTCCTGATTTCACAATATCCGAAAAAATAATACAGAACGTGAAAGCTGCCATTATGATATTCATAATGGCAGCTTTCGTATAAAGAAAGGAGTAAGAAACTAATCTTCTTCTGATAACGCTATCTGATATTTTTCAAGAATCTCATTTTGTATCCTTGCTCTTGTATCTGAATTAATTGGATGTGCGATATCCCTGTATTCGCCATCCGCAGCCTTCTTGCTGGGCATTGCGATAAATAAACCTTTATCACCTTCTATTACCTTAATATCATGTATTACAAATTCATCATCAATCGTAATCGATACGACTGCTTTCATCTTTCCTTCTTTACTTACCTTTTTGACTCTTACGTCTGTAATCTTCATGTAAAATCTCCCTCCGATTCGTACATTTATCATCATACCCATTGGTTATGACTATACCCTGAATACTCTATATCATTGCATACCTGTCATTCTTATCCAATATTATCTGCGGAGTCTGTCCCGGTTCTGTAATATGCTTTACATTCGCCCGTATAGAACCTCTGCTCTCAACAATACAATTTTCAATAACAGTATTATCACCAATATAAGCATTGTTCAGAATAATGGAATTCTTAATCACACAGTTATTGCCTACATATACTTTCTTAAATAATACCGAATTTTCAACCTGACCATTAATAATACAACCGCTTGAAATCAGACTGTTCTTAATCTCTGCTCCCGGATTATATTTTGCCGGCGGCAGATCATCTACCTTAGAATAAACATCCGGATACTGTTTGAAGAAATAGTCCCTTACATCTTTCTTCAGGAAATCCATATTTGTCTTATAATAAGAGTCTACACAGGCAATATTGCTCCAGTAGGAATCCATCTTATATCCGTAAATTTTCTTAATATTTTTGTAACGAATAAGGATATCCGAAACAAAATCAAATCTTTCTTCTTCAGCACACTTCTCAATCAGCTCAATTAACTGTCTTCTTCTGATAATATAAATACCGGTTGATACTGTGGTTGACTGCGATGCCATCGGTTTCTCTTCAAAGTTCACAATCCGGCTGTCTTCATTCATGCTGACTACACCAAATCTGGAAACATCCGTTCCTGCCGGCATATCCTTGCATACAACCGTTATATCTGCTCTCTTTGCAATATGATATTCCAGAACTTTGCTGTAATCAAGTTTGTACACTCCATCACCCGGAGCAATGATAACATATGGTTCATGGCTGTTTTTCAAAAAGTCAATGTTCTGCCAGATACTGTCTGCTGTTCCTCTGTACCAGTAGCCATTATCCGCTGTTATAGATGGTGTGAATACATATAATCCACCATGTTTTCTTCCGAAATCCCACCATTTTGATGAATTCAGATGTTCATTCAGTGATTTTGCATTGTACTGTGTCAGCACTGCAACCTTCTGTACATGTGAATTTGTCATATTACTTAATGCAAAATCCACTGCTCTGTAGCTTCCTGCGATTGGCATGGCTGCGATGGCCCGCTTGTAAGAAAGCTCTTTCATTTTTTTGTTATTTCCACCTGCAAGAATAATTCCTATAGCTCTCATTACATTTCACCTGCCTTAATAATATAATCGCCACTTTCCAGTAATCCGTCCGGATAATCTTCCGGCTTTGTTTTTCCCATAATAACCGTATTCTTTCCAACTTTCACATTCTTAGGTATATAGGTCTGTTCTCCGATTGTGGCAATATCGGAAGCATAAATCTTTTTGCTTAACTTGGAAGGTGCTTCTTCTCCAACACCGATCTCAGTATTCTCATCAATCACAACTTCTTCTGCTATAATCGCTTTATTTATCTTTGCATCTTTTTTAATGACAGAATTTTTCATAATAATAGAATCACGGACAACTGCTCCCTCTTCTATTGTAACACCTGCACCGATGACTGAGTTATATACTTCTCCATATATATCACAACCCTCACTTATGATACTTCTCTCAATCTTCGCCGTATCTGCAATGTACTGCGGCGGCAGTGTGTCACTCTTTGTATAAATTCTCCAGAACTCTTCATAGAGGTTAAATACCGGAATAATATCGATCAGTTCCATATTAGCTTCCCAGTATGAGCTTAATGTACCTACATCCTTCCAGTATCCATTATATTCATATGCGAACAGCCTCTTACCATTCTCAAAGCAATAAGGAATGATATGTTTACCAAAGTCACAGTTACTCTGATCCTTTAACTTAATCAGTGCATCCCTTAATACGGAGAAATTGAATATGTAAATACCCATGGAAGCCAGATTGCTCTTCGGTTCTTCCGGTTTCTCCTGGAAGTCTGTGATAAGGTTGTCCTCATCTGTTACCACGATACCGAAACGCTTTGCTTCTTCCATCGGTACAGGCATGGCTGCAATCGTAACATCTGCACCGCTTGCCTTATGGTAATCAAGCATAATCTCATAATCCATCTTATAGATATGATCACCGGATAAAATCAGGACATAATCCGGATTATACTGTTCCATATATGCAAGATTCTGATAAATTGCATTTGCAGTACCTGTATACCATTCTGTGTTACTGCTCTTCTCATATGGCGGAAGTATGGTTACACCACCTATATTTCTATCAAGATCCCACGGAATTCCGATTCCGATATGTGAGTTTAATCTTAATGGCTGATACTGGGTAAGGACACCAACCGTATCAACTCCTGAATTTATGCAATTGCTTAACGGAAAATCAATAATTCTGTATTTTCCACCGAATGTAACTGCAGGTTTTGCTACTTTTGATGTAAGGACACCTAACCTGCTTCCCTGTCCTCCTGCCAATAACATGGCTATCATTTCTTTTTTAATCACGCTATCACCTCGCTGTAATATTTGCCGTTCATCCCTCAGACCGGCAGTCATGTTGCACAGCGCAAAGTTATTTTAACCTTACAAACTGCTTACTCCTTCTTTTCTGCGCCTTTCTTTTTTATGTATAATATTATAGCATAAATTTCTGAAATTAAAAGGTTTTTTTGTAAATTTGTACAACTTTTTTCCATTTTTCAGAAAAAGTTATCTATTATAACTAATTTTATACACTTCTCGTCTATCTGTTGATTACCGATTTTCTATTTTTGAAATTGCTTTTTAGGCAATTCGTAGTATAATAAAGTAATGTTAAATCAAGATTAACATTAATGATTTTTTATTTAAAAATGGAGGGATTTTTGAACATGCAAAATATCAGTTTAAATAAATTAAAAAAAGTTCATTTTATCGGTATTGGGGGCATCAGCATGAGTGCACTTGCCGAGATTCTTATTGAAAAGAATATCCAGGTCAGTGGTTCTGATGCCAAAGCAAGTGAACTTACGAACAGACTTTCCGATTCCGGCGCTAAAATATTATATGGCCAGAAATCCGAAAATATTACTCCGGATATTGATTTAGTTGTATATACTGCTGCCATCCACAAGGATAATCCGGAATTTATGGCAGCACAGCAGGCAGGCATCCCGATGATGGTGCGTGCGGACTTCCTCGGACTGATTATGAAGGAATACAGCAATGCCATCAATGTTGCCGGAACACACGGAAAAACCACCACCACATCCATGATTTCCCATATCCTGCTTGCCGGTAACTGTGATCCGACCATATTAGTTGGCGGTATGCTTCCTTCTATCGGTGGAAATCTCCGCATCGGACATTCGGAAAACTTTGTAAACGAGAGCTGTGAATACACAAACAGCTTCCTGTCATTCTTTCCGACCACTGCTGTAATATTAAACATTGCCGAGGATCATCTTGACTTTTTCAAAGATATCAATGATATCCGTCACAGCTTCAAACGTTTCATGCAGCTTGTTCCTAAGGACGGCTATGTGATTTTAAACAGTGATATTGACGATACAGACTATTTTACCCGCGACCTGGACTGCCACATTATTACTTTCGGCAAAGATCCCGCAAAGAGTGATTATTCAGCTGCAGACATTACATATAATGAGAGAGGCTGCTGTCACTACACCCTGCTGAAAAACAATGTTCCGCTTGGAGAAATCTCCCTTTCCGTTCCGGGTATACATAATGTATACAATTCTCTGGCTGCCATCGCCGTCGGACTGAATATGAACCTTTCCCTGGATGTGATCCGTCAGGGACTTCTGTCCTACACAGGCACAGACCGCCGCTTCCAGTATAAGGGAAGTGTAAACGGCATTACCATTATAGATGATTATGCACATCATCCGGACGAAATCACTGCCACACTGAAAGCCGCCCGGAATTATCCACATCGCGAAACATGGGTCATTTTCCAGCCACATACTTATTCCAGAACCAAACTCCTGTATGATCAGTTTGTGGAAGCCTTGAGCCACGCCGATCATGTTATCCTTGCTGATATCTACGCAGCCCGCGAAACAGATACCCTGGGAGTCAGTTCCGAGCTGCTGGCACAGTCCATCCGCGAACGTGGTACAGATGCATATTATCTTCCTGATTTTAAATCGATCGAAGATTTTGTCCTGAAAAAATGTATGCACGATGATCTGTTGATAACTATGGGAGCAGGAAACGTTGTAACCATAGGCGAAGAGCTGCTCGAAAAATAGTTATCCACATTATCCACATTTTTTTCCACCATTTCTTCCGGAAAAAGATGTGGATATATTTTTATTTTACACACACTTTACTTTTTATGAAAAAAGCTTGTATTTTCGACACTTTTTTTATTTATCCACCAAGTTATCCACATTATCCACATTTTGTTTTTTATAGTGGGAAATATTTATCCCCCACATTGCCATAAAATTTCTCATTTTCAGAATATCAAATGTGTGTTAATATGATAAGGAAAGCATTAGATTACCAACATATATGGAGTTTTTATGTCAGCGATTACTTTGAAATCAAATTTTACTACCGGGATAACTCCGGTAAAAAATACATTTATTGATCACTATATGGTGCAGGCAAACGGCGAGTATGTGAAGATCTACCTTTACCTGCTCCGCTGTATGAACGGGCCGCAGTTAAGCAGCTCCCTGTCCATCAATCAGTTTGCAGATACGTTTGACTGTACAGAAAAAGATATTCTGCGTGCATTGAAATACTGGGAGAATGTCGGACTTCTGACGATGGAATTTTCCGGAGAACAGCTTTCCTCCATCCTCCTGACGGAACCGGAGTCCACTGTTGCCGGACAGTCCGTATCCGCAGCCACGACACTGGAACAGACGCCTTCCTCACCGGATAAGATACCGGTACGAAAACTGTCCAAACTGGTGGAAAATACAGAGATCAGGCAGTTATTATTCATTGCACAGAAATATATGGGGAAAACACTGAATGCGACCGAGACGAATACGATCCTGTATTTTTATGATACACTGGGATTTTCGGCAGATCTCATCGAGTATCTGCTGGAATACTGTGCTTCCAACGAACACAAATCGTTCCGTTATATAGAGAAAACCGGAATTGCATGGCACGAACTCGGAATCTCTTCCCCTTCCCAGGCGAAAGAATATACTTCCAGCTTCAGCAATACCTATTTTTCCGTATTGAAAGCCTTCGGAATCTCCGGCAGACTTCCTGCACCGCCGGAGAAGGAATTCATTGATAAATGGACGAACCAGTACGGCTTCTCACTGGAACTTATTCTCGAAGCCTGTTCCCGCACGATTAATGCCATTCACCAGCCGAGCTTCAAGTATACGGATTCCATACTTTCCCGGTGGAAGGCAAAAAATGTGCATACCGTCGGGGATCTGAAACAGATTGATTCCGCCCACGAAAAGCAGAAGGAAATCAACACCCGCAATCTCCAGTCTGCCGGACAGCCAGCCCCGGCAGTAAAGAAAACGGCTTTCAACAATATCCCGCAACGTGACTATGATTTTGACGAACTTGAAAAAGCACTGTTAAAACGTTAATGCAGACATAGGATGGAGGACTTTATGAATCTTACAAACACCCAATACAATGATATTATCCGCGGTTACGAGCGAATCCGCCTGAAAAACACCCATGATCTGGACAGCCGGATTGCCGAGGTCTACGAAAAAGTCCCGCGGATCCGGGAAATTCATGACGAAATATCTTCCCTGTCCGTACAGGAAGTAAAAGCAAGGCTTCTTTCCGCCACTTCAGATAATACTGTAAAAGAGAAGATTACAGACTTATCCCACGAAAAACAGGAACTGTTACAAAAGAACGGCTTTCCGGAAGATTACCTGTCCATGCATTATGACTGTAATATCTGCAAAGACACCGGCTATGACGGAAACAGGATGTGTTCCTGTATGCGTGCAAAAGTGATAAATATTCTCTATGAGCAGTCAAATATCCGTGAGCTGCTTAACCAGGAAAATTTCTCATTTTTCCGTGCCGATCTTTATCCTGACGATATGATTGACGAAAACCTCGGCATTTCCGCCCATGAAAATATCCTCAATGTACTGAATAGCAGCCGGGAATTTGTTCATAATTTTAAGGATGACTACCAGAATCTCTTTATTTACGGACTGGCAGGTGTCGGCAAAACATTCCTGATAAACTGTATTGCAAAGGAACTGATTGAACAGTCCTATTCGGTTATCTACATGTCCGCGGTACGCTTTTTTGACGTGCTGGCAGACGCCTCTTTCCACAAGGGCAGCTCCGGCACACAGGAAAGTTCCGTATACCGTGACTTTTACGACTGCGACCTGCTGATCATCGACGATCTCGGAACAGAGCTTGCGAACAGTTTTACCTCCTCCGCCCTGTTCCAGTGCATCAACGAACGTGCGATCCGCAGAAAACCCGTTATCATATCCACAAATCTTTCCCTTGGAAACCTGCGGGATATCTATTCGGAACGGGTATTCTCGCGCATTGCAAGCAACTACAAATTATTAAAGATTTTCGGCAGAGATTTAAGAATTCTGCCATCATTACGGTAAGATATCTTATCATTTATCTACTTGACTTCCGTCAGATATAATGATATAAATGACACGTTATAATTATTATTTACAATGTTACTATTGCAGAACTGTAAGTAGTAACCACATGGAGGATTTATCATGCCAGAAGAAAAGAACTTGGAAACAATACCTGTCGGTCCGCTTGGCATTATCGCCCTGGACAGCTTTAAAGATCAGGCTGCTAAAGTGGATGAGTTTATCGCAGGATGGCGAAGCAACAGAACCGGAACTTATACACATACCATTGCTTTTTCAGGATACCAGAAGGATTCTTATCTGATTGATGCCAAAACTCCCCGTTTTGGTTCAGGTGAAGCAAAGGGAATCATCAATGAAACTGTCCGTGGTAAAGATTTATACATTCTTGTAGATGTTGGAAATTACAGCATGACCTATTCTTTGTGCGGACACGAGAACAGAATGTCCCCTGACGATCATTATCAGGATTTAAAGCGTGTCATTGCTGCTGTCGGCGGTAAAGCCAGAAGAATCAATGTAATCATGCCATTCCTGTATGAAAGCCGCCAGCATAAAAGATCCAGAAGAGAATCTCTTGACTGTGCACTTGCACTTCAGGAACTGACAAAAATGGGAGTCGAAAACATCATTACCTTTGATGCCCATGATCCGCGTGTACAGAATGCGATTCCTTTGAAAGGATTTGAAACCGTACAGCCTGGATATCAGTTTATCAAAGGACTTTTAAGAGAAGTTAAGGATCTTCAGATTGATGCAAAACACATGATGGTTATCAGTCCGGATGAAGGCGGTACAGGCAGAGCTATCTATCTTGCAAACGTTCTCGGTCTTGATATGGGTATGTTCTACAAGAGACGTGACTATGCCCACATCGTCAACGGAAGAAATCCTATCGTAGCTCATGAATTCCTTGGCTCTTCCGTAGAAGGAATGGATGTAATCATTATTGATGACATGATTTCTTCCGGTGAAAGTGTTCTCGAAGTTGCAAAGGAATTAAAAGCCCGCAAAGCAAAACGTGTATTTGCAGCAGCTACATTTGGTCTGTTCACAAACGGTCTGTCCAAATTTGACGAAGCCTATGAACAGGGACTGATTGATAAGATTCTGACCACCAACCTGACTTATCAGACACCGGAACTCTTAAGCAAGCCATATTACATCAACTGTGATATGTCCAAATATATCGCCCTCATCATTGATACGCTGAATCATGATGCAACCATGAGCGAGTTACTGGATCCGGTAAAACGTATTCACAAAGTGATTAATGCTTACAAAGAAGAGCAAAACAGGTAATTCCTTTTGATTTTCTGCTCGTTTTTAGTCGAATTGCACATCTTATTGTATTTTTTTTAATACATTTTTGTAGATTTAAAAGAAATTTTGATTTTTTTCAAAAATAACCTTTAAAAATTCGGCAAAATAGATTATTATATAAGATGTAGAATGAATAGCTCATGTTATGTCCAAATATAAACATGGCTCTCATAATACAAATAACGTTAACCCTTGGCACTGTCTTTATGGCAGGCTAAAAAAATATAACACAAGGAGAAATTTTATAATGGCAAACACAGATTTCAACTCTCAGGAATATCTTGAGAAATTAAACGCTTACTGGCGTGCCGCTAACTACCTTGCAGCTGCTCAGCTGTATATGTTAGAGAATCCTCTTTTAAGAGAGCCTTTAACAAGAGATCAGGTAAAGAAAAAAATCGTTGGTCACTGGGGAACAGTTCCTGGACAGAACTTTATTTATGCTCACATGAACAGAGCTATCAATAAGTATGACCTTGATATGGTATTAATCTCAGGTCCTGGACACGGCGGAAACTTCTTCGTAGCTAACTCTTACTTAGAGGGACACTACAGCGAGATTTATCCGAATGTAAGTCTTGATAAAGATGGTATGACAAGACTGTGCAAGCAGTTCTCATTCCCATGTGGTATCTCAAGCCACGTTGCTCCGGAAACTCCTGGTTCCATCAACGAAGGTGGAGAACTTGGTTACTCTATCGCTCACGCATTTGGTTCTGTATTTGATAACCCAGACTTAATCACAACTGTTATCGTTGGTGATGGTGAAGCTGAAACAGGCCCTCTTGCTACAGCATGGCATTCAAACAAGTTCTTAAACCCGGCTACAGATGGTGCTGTTCTTCCTATCTTACACTTAAATGAGTATAAGATCAGCAACCCTACTGTATTCTCACACATCTCTCATGATGAAGTTGAAAGCTTCTTCCATGGTTGTGGATGGAAGCCATACTTCGTAGAGAAGAGTGCTGAAGATACAGAGATGGATATGCATAAGAAGATGGCTGAAGCTGTTGATGCATGTATTGAAGAAATCAAAGCTATCCAGAAGAATGCCCGTGAAACAGGCGACAAGAAAAGACCATTCTGGCCAATGATCGTTATGAGAACTCCTAAGGGATGGACAGGTCCTAAGGTTGTTGACGGTGAAGTTATCGAAGGTTCTTTCAGAGCTCATCAGGTACCTATCACAATGGAAAAACCAGAACACCTTGATATCTTAAAAGAGTGGTTATTAAGCTACAAGCCGGAAGAGTTATTTACTGAAGATTATCAGTTAATTCCTGAATTAAAAGAAATCGCTCCTAAGGGAGACCACAGAATCTCTGCTAACCCTCATGCAAATGGTGGTTTATTATTAAGAGATCTCCGTACACCTGACTTTACAAAGTATGGCGTTGATGTTACAGCTCCAGGTGCTGTAAAGGCTCAGGATATGATCGAACTTGGTGCTTATGTAAGAGACGTATTAGAATTAAACAAAGATGCTCGTAACTTCCGTATCTTCGGACCGGATGAATCTATGTCAAACAGATTATATCATGCATTCGAAGTAGAAGACAGAGCATGGAATGCAGACAGCCTTCCAAATGATGAACATATGTCAGTAGACGGACGTATCATGGATGGTTACTTATCAGAGCATATGTGCGAAGGATGGTTAGAAGGATACCTCTTAACAGGTCGTCACGGTTTCTTCGCAAGCTACGAAGCATTCATCAGAGTTGTAGATTCTATGTGTGCTCAGCATGCTAAGTGGTTAAAGATTACATCAGCTCTTAACTGGAGAGCTCCTATTGCATCTCTTAACTTAATCCTTACTTCTAACGTATGGCAGCAGGATCACAACGGATTCACACATCAGGATCCAGGTTTCTTAGACCATATCGCTAACAAGAAGGCAGATGTAGTTCGTATGTACCTTCCACCGGATGCTAACTGCTTACTTTCCTGCTTCGATCACTGTATCAAGAGCAAGAACTATGTAAACGTTATCGTTGCATCCAAACACCCAAGCTTCCAGTGGCTGACAATGGATCAGGCTGTTAAGCATTGTACACAGGGTGTAAGCATCTGGGATTGGGCTTCTAACGATCAGGGAGAAGATCCGGATGTTGTAATCGCTTGCTGTGGTGATACACCTACATTAGAAGCATTAGCTGCTACAACAATCATCAGAGATGAATTACCAGATGTTAAGGTTCGTTTTGTAAACGTAGTTGACTTAATGAAGTTAACTCCTCATACAGAGCATCCACATGGATTAACAGATGCTGAATATAATGCTATCTTCACAAAGGATAAGCCAATTATCTTCGCATTCCATGGTTACCCAACATTAATCCATGAATTAACATACTTCAGAGAGAACAAGAACTTACACGTTCATGGTTACCACGAAGAAGGTACAATCACAACTCCATTCGATATGAGAGTTCAGAATGAGATCGACAGATTCCACCTTGTAGAAGATGTTATCAACAACTTACCACAGGTTGGAAACAAGGGATCACACCTGATCCAGAAGATGCATGATACACTTGTAGCTCACAAGGCATACATCGGAACATACGGTGAAGACCTTCCAGAAGTACGCGAATGGAAATGGCATACACCAGAAAGCAAATAATCTTAACTTAGTTGAGAACTGATTTGTAATCGGAGTAAAATAAAGAAGGCGGAGTGCTAAGAAATTAGTACTCCGCTTTTTTTCTATTCTTATTTTTTTAACCAGTATAAATAAACATCTTCTAAATCCGGTGTTCCCTCTGCCCGTGTAAATCCCTCCGGACACTCGTCC
>UMBT01013863.1_pt1 | contig 21781 bp, 16 predicted proteins | sample 1964001 | NCBI WGS metagenome assembly UMBT01 (sample SAMEA4835945, study PRJEB28245) | human gut metagenome | biome: gut microbiome; material: fecal sample | place: Denmark | collected 2008
GAACGAGGATACGGATCTGTTCTTTTGGGATAATCAGCTTGAGATGGCTTGGGCAGTATTCGGTTGTGATGGCAATTTCGTCAGTGTGACCATTGAGGAGGCGTATGTCAATCAGATTGTGAATGAAACAGAAACCGAAATCACGGCGGATGTGTATGTCTTCACGAGGCATCCAACTCCCTCTCTTTCCAGGAGCGGCACCGGTATGGATTTTCGAATCACCGTTGATAAGCAAAGAATGGTCATAATCTCCTACTCTGAGCCCAATCTTTGCGCCAGCAGATATACTGATCGGCTGCTTCCGCTTGCCTCAAACTATCGAAGGGAAGGGCTGACTTGGCAGGAAGCCGACAAAAAGGCATATGAAGAACTCTATGCCGAAACGGTTGCTTTTGCAAGCAACCATCCGAAACAAACACCGCAGGGCTGATCAATCATGCATTCAGTCTTGATCGCAAAACAGTTTGAACCTAAGTTTCGGTTAAATCGTTTCCGACAACAAAAAAGCGATAACAAATTCAAAATACGGAGGATCAAAAAATGAAAAGATTTTTATCGATTATCCTTGCGATAATCCTTGCCTGCGCAGGAACTTTTGATACAGTTCTTGCAAACGAAGCTGCCGCCCCGGATGAACTGCCCGAAGGCACAAAATCCGTGACCGTAAGCTATGACAGAGCCGCTGCCGTGGCTTATGCGCTGAAATTCGCAGAAGTAGAACATAACGGTATCTTCAAGAGCATGGGTTTGGATTGCACAAACTTTGTTTCACAGTGCATGTGGTCGGGTTACGGCGGCACCAAAGGTTATTATTTGGACAACACCGCCGCATTGAAGGCGCGGGTCGCTGCAAACTATCGGCAGACATCGACTTGGTACGGCAGGAATGCCGATTCACCGTATCAGTACGGAAGCGGTGCGTTTATCAGGGTGGTTGATTTTTGGGATTATGTAACAACAAACACCGGGGACGGTCCGCGGGCAACGGGATACAATAACAACAAGGTTTGGACGCAGCTGACCGTCGTTCCGCGTACCGGGGATATCCTTCAGGTCTATAGCACAGCCAAAGGAAGGTACTCTCACTCCGTTATTGTGACGCAGGTCAAATCCACAAGCCTTACCGTCAACAATAAGGATATTTGGCTTAATAACATCATTGTTTCGCAGCATACACCCAAAGATGTAGATCGTACGCTCGGTAATCTTGTCGGCTCCTATGGAGATGCCAACTGCAAGATCCGCCTGATTCGGCCGAAGAGTGCGACTTTTTCGAAGTAACCCCCGCCTTTGCGGGCGGAATTGAATCAACCGCCGCCTGCCGCTCGGGCTTCATCACTCGGGCGGCAGGTTTTGTTTCTGCCGTTTTTACACCGCGAAAAACAGGTCATCAGCAAATTGCCCCCAATTTTGATATCAAAATTTTTGTGATTGACAAATGCTTTTTCGTGCATTATAATAAAGGCTGAATATTTTTATGTCCCTTTGCCCGGCGGCAATCGGGCAAATACCAAATCGCAGATTGGGACGCGGTGCGCCGCAGTTTTCCTTTAAGGCATACCTCTGTTTTTTGCAGTCGGAGCATGCCGAAAGAGAGCCGTGCAGGGTGAAAGGCGGCAAGGGACTTCGGATGCATTATCACCCATGAGAGCGAAGGGGAAACCGCAATAAGAGGCGGGTTTGCTCAACTCATGCCGAATATGTTCGGCAATGCGGGATTATCCTTCGACGCAGCCCCCGCGTTAAAGGGCAGGAGTGCAAAGGCATGGTTTTTGTTATGCCTTTGAATCCGGGTGGTACCGCGGTTTCGATCGTCCCGTTTTTCGGGGCGGTTTTTTATTTTTAAAAATTTCCTTAAAAGAAAAGGAGTGTTTGAACAATGTACAAAAAAGTTTCCGCCTCGCTCGACTTTGTTCCGAGAGAGAAAGAGGTTCTGGAATTCTGGAAGGCAAACGGCATCTTCGAGAAATCCGTTGAACAGTCCAAGGGCAAACCTGCTTACACTTTCTATGACGGACCGCCCACAGCTAACGGCAGGCCGCATATCGGGCATGTTTTGACCCGCTCCATGAAGGATATCATTCCCCGCTACCGCACGATGAAAGGCTTTGACGTGCTGCGCAAAGCGGGTTGGGATACGCACGGACTTCCCGTTGAACTTGAAGTGGAAAAGCTGCTCGGACTGGACGGCAAGGAACAGATCGAGAGTTACGGCGTGCTTCCTTTTATTGACAAATGCAAGGAGTCGGTTTGGAAATATAAAGGCGAATGGGAACAGATGAGCGATGCCGTCGGTTATTGGGCGGACATGGAGCATCCCTATGTTACCTATACCGATGATTACATTGAATCCGTTTGGTGGGCATTGAAGACAATCGACGAAAAAGGGCTGCTCTATAAAGGCCACAAAATCGTTCCCTATTGCCCGCGCTGCGGAACCGCACTGTCAAGCCACGAGGTTGCACAGGGGTATAAGGACGTTAAGGAAGTTTCCATCTTTGTGACCTTCCCCGTCATTCCCGATGCGGAACACAGCTTTGTTGACGGCAGCGAAAGCTTTATTGCATGGACAACAACACCGTGGACGCTGCCCAGCAATGTCGGTCTTTGCGTCAATGCCGACGAAGACTATGTAACAGTTCTTTGCAACGGCAAAAAATACATTCTTGCGGCTGAGCTTGTTGAAAATGTTCTCGGCGAGGACATAACCGAGCTTGCACGCTTCAAAGGTTCGCAGCTTGTCGGCATTCACTATAAACCGCTGTTTGATTTCCCCGTCAACCACAAAGGCAGGGATGCATGGCGCATTGTTTCGGACGATTACGTAACCCTTACCGACGGTGCGGGCATAGTTCACCTTGCCCCCGCATTCGGCGAAGACGACGCACGCGTCGGCCGGAAATGGGAGCTTCCGTTTGTTCAGCTTGTTGACGCCCGCGGAAGGCTCACCGGCGGCACCCCGTGGGACGGCACTTTCGTTAAGGAAGCCGATAAGCCCATCATTGCCGACCTTAAAGCGCGCGAAAGGCTGCTTAGGGAACTTCCCTATGAACACAGTTACCCCTTCTGCTGGCGCTGCGACACTCCGCTCATCTACTACGCAAGGGAAAGCTGGTTTGTGAAGACCACTGCCGTGCGCGACAGATTGATTGAAAACAATAAAAAGATAAACTGGATTCCCGAATCCATCGGCGAAGGCCGCATGGGTAATTTCCTTGAAAACGTTATCGACTGGGGCATCAGCAGGGAGCGCTATTGGGGAACTCCCCTGCCCGTGTGGATGTGCCCTGACTGCGGACATTACCATGTCATGGGCAGCCGTGCGGAACTGCGCAAATATGCTCCGGACACGCCAGAGGATATCGAGCTGCACAAGCCCATGCTCGACCCGATAACCTTTAAGTGCGAAAAATGCGGCGGAACGATGCACCGCGAGCCCGTTGTTATCGACTGCTGGTTCGACAGCGGCTCAATGCCTTTTGCACAGTGGCACTATCCGTTTGAAAACAAAGAGGAATTCGAACGCCGCTTCCCTGCGGATTATATCAGCGAAGCCGTTGACCAAACCCGCGGTTGGTTCTATACGCTGAGCGCACTTTCAACCATCCTTTTTGACAAGCCCGCATTCAAGAACTGCATCGTGTTGGGACTTGTTTGCGACAAGGACGGCAAAAAGATGAGCAAGCACGTCGGCAATGTTGTTGCGCCTGCGGACGTTTTAACAAAACAGGGCGCGGATGCGGTGCGTTGGTATTTCTACACCGCCTCCAGTCCGTGGCTGCCCAGCCGTTTCAGCGGCGACGCCGTGAGCGAAATGCAGCGCAAATATATGGGCACGCTGTGGAACACATATGCGTTCTACGTTTTGTACGCAGATATTGATGAATTTGACCCCACGAAGCATGAGCTCGTTCGCGAAAACCTTTCCGTAATGGATAAATGGCTGCTTTCGCGCCTTAACACGCTCATTCGAACAGTGGATAACTATCTTGAAAACCTCCGCATTACCGAAGCGGGGCGCGAACTGAACCGCTTTGTTGACGACCTTTCCAATTGGTACGTTCGCCGCGGCAGGGAACGTTATTGGGGCAAGGAAATGACTGCGGATAAAGAAGCGGCGTATATGACCCTGTTCACAGTGCTTGAAACGCTTTCCCGCCTCACCGCACCGTTCACTCCGTTCATGGCGGAAGCAATTTATCAAAACATCGTCCGCACGGTGAACAACCTTGCACCGGAGAGCGTACACCTTTGCGCATTCCCGATTTGCGACGAAAGTTTCATCGACGCGGAACTTGAACGCAGCATGGACGAAATTCTGGAAGTTGTCACACTCGGAAGGTCGGCACGCAATCTTGCGAACATCAAGAACCGTCAGCCTCTTTCGGAGCTGTTTGTTCAGGGTGTTGATGAACTGCCGGCTCGGTATACTGAGATTATCGAGGATGAATTGAACGTGAAAGCCGTTCGCTTTGTTAAGGATGCTTCCTCATTCATAACCTATCGCGTAAAGCCCCAACTGAAGCTTCTCGGGCCGCGTTACGGAAAGATTCTTCCCAAAATCAATCAGTATTTGCAGGGAGACGGTATAGGCAATGCGGTTGTTGCCGCCCATGCAGAGGGACGCGCTTATGAATTTGAGCTTGAAACGCTCACCGTCTCGCTGAATCCTGAAGATGTGCTTGTTGACACCGTCAAAAAGGAAGGCTTTGCCTCAGTCGGCGATAACGGCGTGACCGTTGTGCTTAACACCGCGCTCACGGATGAACTGATTGAAGAAGGCTATGTCCGCGAAATCATCAGCAAGATTCAGACCATGCGCAAAGAAGCCGATTTTGTTGTTACCGACAGGATTATAATCAGCGTCGAATGCGGCGAAAACCTGCTTGCGGTGTTGGATCGCAATTCGGACGAAATCCGCAGAACGACTCTTGCCGATGAACTCACTTTCGGCATTCCCTGCGGCTATGTGAAAGAGTGGGATATCAACGGCGAGAAGGTCGCTCTCGGTGTTAAAAAAGCATAAGGAAATCGCTTATGCGTGTCTTCGCGCTTCGCGAAATCATTGGACAATGTTTACCTGAATACATGCACGGAGCGGAACAACCGAGTCGGCCCTCCGCTCCGTCCGCCTGTATTATTTCATCAAGGAGGAAAGGCAGATGCATTCAAAATCAAAACCCGGCTTTATTCGCTTGAACACACTCGCGTTTGCGGCGGCACTCGCACTTGCCTGCACGCTCGCACTGCTTTTCTGCGGCTGTCAGTCGAAAGCGGAAAGGGAAAAGCTTGCCGAGGAAGGTCTCTTATATTATAAGAATCTTGATTTTAATAATGCAAAACGCTGCTTCCTCACCTGCGGTGATTCGTATAAATACACAGAGTATCTTGAATCAATTGCCGAATATGAAAAGCTTTATGCTCAGGCGGTTGAATTGGTTTCTGCCGGCAAGCCGAACGAGGCGCGTGCGATATTTGTCGGAATTACCGGATATCTCAACAGTGCTGACTTTGTTGAATATATTGATTCGCTCAAAGTTCATTATGACAGCGGCGTAAAGCTTTATGAAAGCGGCCGCTACCTCGAAGCATATTCAAGTTTTGCGGATGCGTGCGGCTATGAATCAAGCGCGGCATACCTTCAGAACATTGAAGATCTTTTGAAAGTCTACAATGAGGCCGTTGAGCTTATGAACGTCGGCAATTACGAAGATGCTGTTTTGCTTTTTCAATCGCTGAACACAGAATTTGAAAATTCTGACGACCTTATTGAAACCTGCCGAAGTCGGCTTGCGGTAAGTCCCGTTCTGCTGAACAGCTTCATCAAAGCTTATAACTCAGAGTATTCTTCCGAGGGCATACGCATTGAGGCGGGCAGCACGGGTGAACCGGGCTCACAATTTTCGCTCCGCGACACAAGAGGGATACTTTTTACGGGACTCACGGACGAGTTCGGAAGGATAACCTATATTACCTGCCGATTTGAACCCGAAGTTCTTGAATCTCTTGAACCCGGCAGCGTGTCAACAGCCGCGGCGCATTTTATCCACGCGCTGAACACGCATACATGCAGCCTCGATTCCGTAACGGCCGATATTTCATCTTATCTTAACGCAGGCGAAAACGGCAGGCTCTACGGCTGCATGAATGTATCAAGCCTTTCCGAAAGCAGCGGCGCATTCGTCATATCGGCAGGATACGAAAAATGACCCGCCCCGTTCACGCTTTTTTTCGCTTGGCGTATGTTCAAATTCATTCGTTAAAAGGCTTGAACTTTTTTTAAAAAACTGGTATACTTAGGCTCATGCCGAACAGCGTGAAATCAATGCGCATTCACGCTGTGCCGATTTGTTTTTTCGGAAACGATACGGCAATTAACAAAACAAACCCGAAAGGAATATCGTTATGAAAAAAGTCAATCGAATGATCGCAATCATGCTGTCCGTTCTTCTGCTTGCTGCCGCCTTTTGCATGACAGCATGCAAGGACGACAAAAAAACCCCCGACACTTCCACAACCACCGCGAACCCGAAGCCGGGCAATGACACACGCAAAAACCCCACCGCCACAATCGACCCCCGCACTCTCGTTGTTGAAACGAACTGGGGACTTGCTGCGGATACTGTTGTTATGACGCTCAATTTCAAGGGCAGCGAATACAAGCTCACCGCCGGTGAACTCTATGCTCTCGGTGCTGAAAATGTTTCCGCACTCGACCAGACCAACGCACTCGTCAGAGGCGGCTCCGTTAACGTTTTCAGCGGAGTGAATCTCAAGGCCGTTCTACATTCCGTCGGTGTTGATGTTTCCGATGCCGAAACCGCCAACATATATTCGCTTGTACTCACCCAAGTCGGAGGCACCGAGCAGGATCTTTCCGACAAAATCTCTGCGCTGAGCCTTTTCGATTGCACGCTTGCATTTGCAAACAACGGAAAACCCATCGGTTCACCCGATAACGGCGGCTATTTCACTCTGCATACAACCGAACAGGGTTCTACGGATGTTGCCTATTCCGGCGTTACCGCAGTTACCATCAAATAAAAACTCTGCACGGTCCCGTTCCGACAGCAGATAAATCAAACCATAAGCAAAAGGGAGTTCGGCAATTGCCGTTCTCCCTTTTTGATTCGAATTCGCAATTACAAAAAATTCCTGCTCTTTAATGCCGAGTTTCATGCATACGGCTGAGTCGGGCGGGCATAATAAGCCCATGAAGAAAAGAGCGAACGGAAAATTTCAGGAGCGGATCAAGCAAGACCATTCGAATGTGACGGATAAAAAATCCGCATTCACAGCCGAAGGCAGAGGCGCGATCAAATCGGATGTGTTGGGCAGCTACACCGGCACCGCCGAGGATTATGAGGCTCCGGTGCAGGATGCGGACGATCTGTAAATGCCGCGGATGAACAGCAGCTCGCCGTCAACTGCGGCGCAGTGATGCAAATGTTCCGACCCGCAGGGCATTTCAACCGGATGCTTTCGATGTTCCCCCGAGTTGTACGGATGATTACCCCCATCCCGTGAAACCTTTGAATCGGGAGTACCCCGAAAATTCGGATTTTACGGAAAGCCGAATCGGGCGTTCCCGAGTTTGTGCGGAGTGTTTCTTGAAAACCCGAACGGAGCAGAGAACTTTTCTCATGATTTGTCCGCAATTGAAACTGCCGCAGTGATTGCATCTGCGGCAGTTTTTTGATTTTCGAATATGTAATGTTCAATGCACAGAGAGGGCACTCTGCTTAATGGCTACACAATATGCATGACTTTTTTTGCGATTGCAACCGCATCTTCAACGGAAATTGCGCCGTCGCAGTTATAATCCGAAAGCTCACGGCGTTCCGGGTCAAACCCGTCCAGTCCGAGCACGGTGCGCAGCGCCGCCATGCTGTCCGAAAGGGTGATTTTCCCGTCCATATTTACATCCCCGCGAGCGACATCCAGCCCCACGGCTTTCAACTCAACATTGTCAATATAAGCGCAGTCATCAACACCCGCTGATTTGTCGTTGCCCTTTTCATAGCTCCAGCGGAAACAATACCTTCCGTCGATCGGTGCGGTGAAAATGTATTTTGTCCACCCCGTTTCGCCTGAAATCTCCATCAAGACCTTTGTTCCGACGGTGCAGATAAACCTGTCCGTGTCAACCCCGCTGCTGACGCAGTAATCAAAACTCAGCGTGTCCCCCGCTTTCATCGTCACTGTCAGACGCAGATCGCTTTCTGAATTGTTTTCGCCCGCATTCGAGCTTACGGCAGCAACGCGTCCGCCGACAACGGTGTTGCCGACCATGCCTCTTGAAACTGTCGTGCTGCCGACAAACGGATCATCCGTCCCGGATGTGAACTCAAGTGAGCCGCCCGGAACGTTCAAAGCATAATTAAGATCGGTAATTCCGCTCTGTCCGTCGAGCAATTGAGAATCCAGCCATTCAATTCGTCCCGTAAGCCAATTGGTGAGAAAATTGACGCCGTGATCAAAGTTCTTTTCCCATTTTTCTTCGGTTGCGGCGGTGCAATTGTATAAATACGCCGCCTGTTCGTTGATAAGTGCAAAAAACTCCGGAATCAACGTGCTGCGGTATTCTTTGTAGCGCTGTTTGAACCGCGCCTGAAAATCCGGATAGTTGTGATACAACGCATTGAACCACGGAGCCGAACTGTTTATCGCAATGAACCCGACCGGCCCTCTTCCGCCGACGCAGTCCTCAACGTCATTGTGTTCCGCACTGGCATTATTAAATGCCGTCAGCCCGAACGCAATATCAAAATCCCATATTGCGGTCATGTACAGCCTGTCGTCCTGACTCTGTTTATACAGGTAACAGCTTGTTTTAAAATTACCGTCGATGTTCTTTGTTATTTCCTGAATAATAATGTAATCTATCCATGAATCGACATCAATGTATTTTTGATAATCTTCGCCGCTTATTCCCATCACGGCATTATGAACGCTCTTCATGTGTTCCTCAAGGTATTCAAGCATTCGCGCCGTGAGTTCGGATGAAGCGGGTTCCGGCTGTTTAAGCACGAAATAATCCTGCGTCTGATTCGCCCAATACGGACAGCCGAACCACATATCCCGTGCAAAATCAACCTTCATCGCAATATCCTTTTCGATGAAATAACCGCCCGTTATATCGCTCTCATTCGCTTCGTCAATATCGACTTTTGTGCTTTCAATGCCCGGACGTTCTATGAGGATATAAATTCCGTTGTATTCTCCGTTAAAATAAACGTCAACGAATTCGCATTTCGGAACATAGTCCATGCCCGAAAGCAATGCACCGGCTTTGTATGTCACAAGATTGCGCATCAGGGAAGGATCCGAGTAACTTGCAACGATTGCATACCGCTTTGTTGCAGGAATATCGAGCAGCGATGCTTTTTGCTCCAACTTAATTGAATAGGGCTTTTGCGGCTGCGTCCAAGACAGATTTCCGCGCCCCTTAACATAGCCCGAACCGCTGAACTCGCCGCTTGAATACTTTTTCGTTCCGAGAGTCAAATTGAAACTTGCGGCCACCCAATTATCCTTGCCGATAAGCGAAAAGTCATTCAAAGTTGTTATATCCAGCCGCGGAAGGGATTCGACTGCGGCATAAATTCCCAAAAGATATAAGTCAGAGAATGCCACGCTCTCCCCTGCGATTGCGGAAAACGAAAAACGTATGCTCGCATCGCTGTTGAGCAATATCGTTCTTCGCGCCGGATTGCTTGGGAAGAACACGCTGTATTTATCGTTATAGCTCCAGCCCTCCGCAAACCTTGCAACGAGGGTCACAGTTTTCGTTTCCGCAAACGTGAAAACACCCGAATGCAGGTTGCCGCGCAGAACCGTTTTGCTGTATTCCAAAGTTACCCCGTCCGAATGTCGAGGCTTGATCTCGTATTCAACAACTCCGTTTGAATCCTCTGCATATGAAGTAATCCCGCCCGCTTCCGTCTCGGTTCTTGCGCCGGCAGGCAGAGAGCAGAGCACAAACAGCAATGCTGTTATCGCACACAGTGCGCGCCTGCAAAGCTTGTTCACAAGCAACTCCTCCGAAAATAGAATTTTCGCAAACATATCGATTATTTTAGCATATTTCGCGCTTCATTTCAACCCGTTTTTAAACTCATATTGTAATTTTTCGATTTTTGTCACAGAATATTCGGATTCTGCACTCATTTTTCGCAGTTTTTTGCCGCCGAATCGCACATGAATACTTAATAAGTGATGAATTCAATGTATTTCCCGGGAAATTTTGCAGGATTACCTTTTTTTAAAAAAGGCGTTGACAAAACCGTCGCTGCTGTATTATAATCAATAACACAGTTGTGGCAACTGATTCAGTATGAACGGAGGTGGACTTTTTGCAGATTGATAAATTCTCTCGAACGCCGATTTATGAGCAGGTCATAGACGGCATTGAGCGAGAAATACTCACAGGCGAGCTGAAACCCAATTCGCCCGTCGCATCCGTGCGCGCATTGTCGGTGCAGTTTTCCGTGAATCCGAACACGCTTCAAAAGGCTTATACCGAACTGGAGCGGCGCGGGCTTTGTTACAGCGTTCCCGGCAGCGGGAGATTCGTTTCGCCGGACGCAATGCAGCGATTGCACGAAGCACGCAGCAAACTCCTCGACGAAATAACCGCACTTTCCCGTGAGCTTAAGCTGACAGGTTTCAACAGGGCGGATGTTATCAACGCAGTGAACAAAGCCTATGATGAAAACATTATCGAAAACAACCAAACGGAGGAAAAATGACATATGATTAAAGTAACCGACCTTTCAAAAAACTTTGGCGAACTCAAAGCATTGGACAAAGTCAGTTTTTCTGTTCCAAAGGGCAGCATATTCGGGCTTGTCGGAGCAAACGGGGCGGGCAAATCCACTCTTATGCGCATCATTGCGGGAATTTACACTGCGGATGACGGTTCCGTGCTCATTAACGATGAACCGGTTTATGACAATCCCGCCGCAAAAACGCACCTCGTTTTTGTTCCGGACAGAATGCATCTTACGGGAGGCGGGGCAACGATCGAACGCATGGCAAATTTTTATGCTTCATGCTACCCCAAGTTCTCGTTTGAAAAGTGTGATGCGCTGCTCAATATCTTTAAGCTCGATAAAAAACGCCGCGTTCGTTCTCTCAGCAAGGGCATGGTGCGGCAGGTGCAGACGGTGCTCGCGCTGAGCTGCAATGCGGATATTCTTCTTTTCGATGAAACCTTTGACGGACTGGATCCGATTGCGCGCAACATTGCCAAGCGCCTTATTTATCGCGATATGTGTGACTTCGGTTCAACCGTCATTCTGACCAGCCACTCCCTGCGCGAACTTGAGGACACTTGCGATCGGTTTGCAATGCTGTATCAGGGTAAAATCGTTTTTCAAAACGACCTTGCCGATGCTAAATCACAGCTGTTTAAGGTTCAGCTTGCATTCGCAAGAAAGGTTACGCCGGAGGACTTCAAGGATGTTGAACTGCTTTCTTTCACCAAGCAAGGCAGCATTGTATACGTTCTTGTGCGCGGCGAAGCAGCCGAAACCTCGGCAAAAATCGAAGCGTTGAAGCCGCTGATAATGGATATGCTTCCCTTATCAATCGAGGAAGTTTTCACATATGAACTGTCTTCCCTCGGCTACAATTTTGATGAAATCAAATAAGGAGAATCCAACCATGAGAAAGAATCGCGTTCCGTTTTTCAGCAAATCCTACTGCCGCGAAATGCTGAGGGAGTTTTCAACCACGGGAATCGTATTTGCAGCGATCGAATTTGTTGCGTCCATGTTGTCGTTTTTCGGTATTACGCAAAACCTTCTGTCAATGCTGCTCTACGGTGCAAATGTGTATATCCAATCTTCCGCCGTAAGCAATATTAACCTTTTCTGCTTTGTTGCCGGATTTGTTTTTGTTGCGAAGCACCTTGTCCGCTCCGCATGGGATTTCCGCGGAAGCATTCCTGTCGCAAAACGAACCATGCTCATTTCGGCCTTCACCGCAATGCTTGTTTGGGCGGGCATATGCGCCGCCGCAAACATTCTCGGAGCATTCGTCGGCAGCCTTGTTTCAACAATTTCCAACTCATCCGTCCTTGTTCCGAGTTTCGCCATGGTTGCGGAAACGATCGGCGAATCCCTGCTTCGCGGATTGATGCTTTTCGGCGGCTTTGTGCTTGTTTTTTCGCTGTCCGTACGTGCTTTTCCAACCATTGTGCTTGCGTTCGTCTGCCTTCTCCTGCCGAACATTGCATATAATGTGCTCATGGACAACACCGAATCACCCTTCTCGCTTACGGAGCTGCTGTTCCCCGTCAGCCCTGCCGCATTAACATTTTTGAACTGTCTTATTCGCATTCTGTGTTGTGCGGCGGTTCTGATTGCTGCATATTTCGCATTTGTCAACGCGCAGGCGGAAACGGCGGGTAAACCTGCAAGAACCCGCTGGATCCACGTCCTGATAAGCATCGGCTTTGCGCTCACCGCATCGCTCATGTTCACGAATGATGTGCTCTATCCCGACACTTATTCGGGCAATCCCCAAATTGCATGGAATCATCTCATCGCGCCCGCAATTATCGGAGTTGTTGTGTATTTCGGATTCAGCTGGATCACACTTCGCAGCTTCAAATCCGCAGTAAAGCGGCTGATGTTCTTCCCTGCCGTGCTTGCGGGAGTCGCAATCGTTCTGCTTTGCTCGGCGGCAATGACAAAAGCCTCCGAAAAAATCGAAATTCGCGCAAGCAATATCGAATACGTCACCGTGCAGGGCGGATTGATTCCTTCTTCGGGCTTTTACTCGCTCTGTTGGCGCGGCGACAAGGATTCGGAACGTATGAAGCTTCGTGATGAAATGCTTTTTGACTATTGTGAACAGCTTTCGAAATTCGATTCCGATTATATTTCCACCTATGCGTATACGTCATCCGAATCGCAAATAATCGGACATTCCCTGTTCAATCCATCATCCGTCATAAGATCCTTAGACCGTTTCGAAAACACCGTTACCCTCGGCGTGAAACTTAAAAGCGGGCAGACGTATTATTATCTTGCCTCCCTTGATTCATATGACTATTCGTGGAAGAACGAAGAGTTTACGCTGCGCGACATTCTCTTGATGAACACGGATTATGTTGAAAGCAATATCAACCTGTCCCGATTCGAAAACGGAAAAGTCGCCCTGCCGCACGGGCTTGACGCAAGCTTCCATGACACGCTTATGCGTGAGCTGAAAGCTCTGGATTCCGACAAGCTGTTGCACCAGTTCGGCATCGGCGGCGAGAAAGACGGAAACCCGGCGGAATTCATGAACCCATGGAGCTTTAGGATAAGCGACGAATACGGCAATTCTTTCCAAACCGCAGTGCTTTCCGACAACAGCGGAAACTATTGCCGCGCTGTTACTGTTGATGAAAACACTCCCGAATCGCTTCGTATGCTTATTGCTTACGAAAACAGGAAAACGGAGAACACCCGCAGATTCAATGATACACTCAGCGCCCTTGAAAGCGGCTCGTTCAACATTGTCGGCGGCTCGGTTTCAGGTTTGGATGACATGTTCCAAAGCAATTTTGTCTATTTCAATGTTGACGGCATGAATCCTCCGGCGCTTGCGCAGCAGGCTTATGTAAACCGCGAAACAATCGATACTCTGTTGAATTGCATTGAACAGAGCCGCGGCAAAACACCGGAGCCGGGTCAGCATGTTCTGTCCGTGCGGTTCAGCACGATAGCTTCCGGCAGATACAACAGTGAACTTGACGATGGAATGTATGATAAAAGTTTCATCGATGATTACGGTTACATCGACAGATATACTCTGTCCGAACTCGGGATCGAGTATTCCGATGCCGGCACTCTGCACTACTTCATCTTTGTTGATGATGCAGCTTACAGCAGGATTCTTCAGCTGTTCAGCAACATGCACGGCGGTGTTGCGGATGCATAAGCATCATAACGGACTTCGGAATTCAAACAAATAAGGCCGATGCTAAACAGCGTCCGTCCCAACATACGGGGCGGACGCCTTGTTTTTTTTGAATCGACTGCGCTTAAATTCGGTTTTAATTCAGCGTTTCAATCGTGTAAAATCATTCGGATTCGGTTATGTAACCATCTTTCATCAAAGTTGAAACAAAGGCAGAAAACCCCGACTGCGCTTCATCACGAGAAATCTCATACTCCTGCATGACAGCGCAAATAATGCTTTCCGAAGCAAGACCCTTTTCAAGCCCGCGCCAAATAAATGCACCTGATTCCGAAAGTTTCCTGAGCTGCGGCAGTTTTCCCCGCGCCTCACCAACGGCAACAAGCAGGTATTCATCACAAACTTCAACATAAACCGCATTCTGATTAACTCTGTATTCCATAATAAACTCTCAAACCCCCCGTTCGGTCGATTATCCTTCAAAAGCACCCTTCAAAAGCCGAATGATTCCAAACACTGCATCGTTAATTGTCAGCGCAGCAAAGTTCGCTTTCAAGCGTCCTTCGGCAAAGCTCGGCCGATGCACCGTCCCCGCGATTTCGGAGCAGCCAAACCGGCGTGCGCTCAAGTATACGTTCCGTATATTGCGCTGCAAAACGCACCTGTTCCGCGTTGTCGCACGGAATTATGAATTGCAGAAACAGCCGAACACCCGCTTCTTTCGGAGACAAGCGTTTAATTATGTTTTGCTTATCCTGAGCAAGAAACACAATGCCGCCGAGAGGCGCCGTGCGCAGCTGCCGCATGTTTTCCTTTCCTGCCCACGGCGAAGCCGAAACAGTTACATACTGTTTTTCAAAATTCAGCACGGGCTTGTCGCCGTTCAGCATTTCCACTTCATTCGGGAAAAGGCGTTTCCACTGCTTATAATGCGTTGTTTTTCCCACTCCGCTCGGAGCGCAGATGAGCCATGCCTTTCCGCACCACACGAAGCAAACCGCATGAATGATTGCCCGCCCGTGCGGAAGAAGCGCGGCGCAGGCCTTGGCGCAAAGCTCAAGATCTTCAACGCTTTCGGGGAGCGTTCCCGGTTCGTAACCGCGTGCGGCGCAGGCGCATTGTTCCGGCGTGATTTCAATGCAGGCGTAGGGTTTTTTACCCGTTCGAAAATCCGCATATCTATCGCGGAACATTTTGTATCTGAGCGTCAGCTCAAGCGGGATGCCCGCAAGCTCGATATTGATTTTTTCCATCCTGTTCCGTGCCTCCGTTCAGCTCTTTTGCAATGTCCGTGCGCATCCGCAGTTATGTTGAAAGCGGCGGAGCAGCATCTGCCCCGTCGCCTTCGTGTCAATTGCACCGATTTCATGAATTTCATGAATTTCATGAATTATGCAATCATCATGGTTTTATATGTTACGGATTGACGATGTTTCCGAAGTTATCAAAGTAGATAACAGTTCCGTCGCCAAGGGTCATAACGTTCAGATTCTCACCGATTGATTCAATGGTTGAGCCGCTGGGCTGCCCCATGGGAGCGATAACGGGCTTGCCGTCATCGGTGAAAACGGTGTTGAGGGTCGGATCAAACTTTTTCATGCGTATTATCCTTCCTTTAGCTTATTCGGTGATTCCGTACCAATTGTAGGTAAGGGTGCGGGTCTCGCCGCGAACGGTCGTGCCGTCCATCGTTACCCAATAGGGGGTGATGTTCAGCCTTGCGCCGTAGGTCACGCCGTCGAAAGCGTAATCGCAGGTCATGAGCAGAGCGTTGTTTGCAACTTCCCTGCCGAACAGGCTGCGCGCACTGCGCAGACCGTAACGGGTGCTGTAATCGGAAACGGAAATCCTCTCGCCGTTAACGATAAAGCCTGTTTCAGCGTAATTTCTGCCGTCGATTGCAGAAACGAGGGTCAGGCTGCGGAGTCTGAAGAACCCGTTGCGATAGTAGCGAAGCCCGAGATAGGAATCGGAAACGTACTTTGCATAAACATCAATGCTTTCGGTAATGTTCGAAAGGTCTGCGGGAACGGTGCATGCTTCATCCGCGAACCAGCCTGCAAAGAGCTTTCCTTCAACGCCGATATAGTCGAGCTGAACCGCATTGTTCTCCGCCGCAACGGTGTAAAGCGTTTCGCCGTCGTGAACGGTGACGATATTGCCCTGAACAGGTTCATCAACGGGATTGATGGGTGCTCCGTTTGCAAAATAGCTGTTCATCAGAACGAGCATGTTCTCCTGCTGTGCATCGTCAACAAAAGCGTTTGCAATGCCGCTTGCAACAGTTTCAACAACGTGGAACTTCTTGTGGTTACCGTCAGCATCCGAACCTTGGCCGAGATACTTTGCGGTGCGGGTCTGCGGTGCAACCTTAACGCCGTCAAGGGTGATCCAATAGGGTGTGAAGGTGATTTCAGCGTCTGCATTCTGCCAATAGGTGGTCTTATCCATGCCGTAGCAGGCAAGGTATCCGTTGGTCTTGTTGGTGGTAACGCTTGAAACGTTGTACATATCGCTTGTGCCGTTGTTTAAATCGACTTTTACGGTGTTGTAAACATAGCAATTGCCGCCGGTAAGAACATGAGTGGTCACCGCACCGGACTCCGTTATATAAGTCTCGGTGAACTGCTTTGCGGGAAGAGTTTTGCTGCCGACCATGAAGCCGACTTCCCTGTAATTCAGGCGATCGACCGGGGTCACAAGGTAGAAACCGGTAACGTCAACATCGGTTGCGGAAACATGATTCCAGCAGCTGAGGTTCCTCGGGGAGAGGAACTGTTCGTCCGCTTCCCAGATATAATAGGTAGCACCTGCTGTGGGAGTGAACGCGGTTGCATTCTGTCCTTCCGCAAAGCGCTGAACCGTTTCACATTTCGCATCGCTGAATGCGCCGCCGTAAATGAACCCGTCCGAAACAACGGAAGTCAGGTTGAACTGCTCAACGGTATGCTCGGTGTAGTAAACGGTGGTATCCTTCTCGTTTGCCGCGAACTGAACGTGGCCAACGCGGAAGCTCTGAGTGTATGCGAACCAAACATGCTGGTTGGAGTTCGCTGCGGTGAGAGTTACGGTTGCCGCGTCGCCGGGGGTGAGACTGCCGTCGTTGACAATGTAGCTGCCGTAGTAGTTATAATCTGCAAAATCGGTCTTCGCAACGGTGTACGGTGTGTTGTAGCTGAGACCGGTTGAACCGTTTGCTTCAAAATAAGCTGCGGGCTGAACCTGTTTTGCATAAGCAGGGCCTTCAACAGTCTGACCCAGCTCATTGATGGGGTCGCCGTTTGAATTGACCTGATACCAGTGAACAAGTATCGCGCCGCCGCCTACGGTGACCTGCGGAATCGGGAAATCGCCGACAGTGTCCTCGCCGAGGTAATTCTTATAGCTGAAAGTTGTTCTGCCGTTGGTGTCGAGAACGTCGTTGGTGGAGGGATTATAGCCGTCACGGATGCCGACTTTGTATTTCATGATGGGGTTGTCGACCTCACTAACGCTGCCGACGGTCCAGCTGATGGAACGGGTTGCCGCGTCATAAACCGCGCTGCCCTGGCTGATATAAATATCCGCATTGCCGGCGGTATAAACAGCCAAATCGGTGGTGATAACGGGAGCTGCGCCGCTGAAGTTGAGCTTAACATTTTCGCCCATGGGATCGTTGACAACGCCGTTGCTTGCAGCGATCGCAATGCTGCCCGCAATGGACGTGAAAGCGTTGGTCAGCTTTTCTTCAACATTGTCGGCTGAAGCGATTGCGTAGTAATCCTTGGTTGCATCGGTTGCACAGGTCTTAAGGGTGTTTTCGCCGTTAGGGCCTGCCTGCAAAGCAACGGAATAGATGGTTGTTCCGGCAGCTTTTGCCTGATTTGCTTCCCAAATGGTTGCAACGCCGTTGTTGGTTCCGCTCGTGGTCGTATACGTGCCGTCAAGGTTATAAACGCAGTTTACCGTTGTCGATTTGCCATGCTCGGGACAGGTTGCTGTAACATTGGCGTTATATTCCATGGTAAAGCTGTTTCCCTGACCGATAACCGAACTGTAATCGGGAGCAAATGCACCGATATTTGTGATTTTGCCGCCGCGAGGACAACCGAGAGACGTCCAAGCTTCGCAATTTGCATACGTTGCCGCCGCAGCAAACGGGTGGCTGAAAGTTGCTTCACCGTCGGAAAGAATGACGATGTTTTTGAGTCCTGCGGAGCTTGTGTTCAACAGCTCCTGAGCCTTGTGGATACCCGCCTGCTGGTTGGTGCCGCCGTTTGCATATGTTGCCGCATCAACAGCCGCCTCAAAAGCAGAAAGCTCGGTCGCATCGTAAAAATGACCGTTGTTGTATGCGGTTGCCTCCTTGATGAAGGTGACGATCGCAATGCGGGTCGTGCTGCCTTCCATTAGAAGCTTCTGTCCGAAAGCTTTAGCCGCTTTGCGAGTATTTGTAAGCTTATCGCCTTCCATACTGCCGGAGCAGTCAATAACCAACACAACGTCAGATGTTGTTTCGAAGTTTTTGCCCTGAATGCCGAGGGTAACTTCCCAGAGATTCTCCTTGCCTGCAACTGCGGCGGCGTCTTTGTCGAGCTTTATGGAGCCCGGCGCCGGCCAAACGGGCTGCGTGCCGCCCGCTGCTTCGCCTTCCGCCGAAACGGCGGAGAACGCTGAGAACACAGTCAGCATCATCAGCATTGCCATGAAAAAGGCAGAGATGCGTTTGAGTTCTTTCATTAATAAGTGCCTCCCATTAATAATATCTTGCACACATGTGCTGCACTGCGGCGCAAAACTTGCCTCGCAGCACGGCGGGATCGGGAAACCGCCCTGTTCCCGCATATGCAATGCAGCCATGCATGACTGTATAAAGCTGCCGCAGCGCGCGAATCTTTTGAATCAGCCCGTTCCGCATTCGGCTGATGCTTCCGCACAGGCGAAACATGCTTAACGAAACCGAAACGGCACTGAATGTTAATGCTCCGTGCAGCTGCAAATACAGCATTATATTTTGTTTAACGTCTCAATCCGAACCCCGCATCCTCTTCCGTTCCCCCCGGTCCGTTGTCGGATGATTCCCGCCGTACACAAAAACACGCACCGACGGGTGTTGTCTTTCAAATCTGCATTCCGCAAGCACACATATTATACATTGAATACAGACGCGTGTTTTAATCTGGATCCTTTCAAATCGGACTGCGCACTGATTTATCGGATTCTGTGATTGAATTTTGCTGCGGGAAAAAACGCTGTGAGTCGTGCAGGATCGCCGCAGTTCATTTGACATATTCAGTGTATCACGCTGTTTTCAGTTTGTCAACACCTAATCATCTGAATTTACCTGCTTTCTTTTGCCGAATTTGGCAGAAAACTGTCCTTTTGTGCTTGCGTTGTGCATTTTTCCGTACTGAGATTATTTTTTCATGTTTAAGACATATTTTTGCCGTATTTTGCTTAACGACTCTGTTTTATATCAGAACTTTGCCTTCCGTGCGCACATATGATTCCGAGTCCGAATATATTTGTTTTTCGGTGTTTCGACGGGCAAAATATGCTTGCAAACCGTTCACGGCCATGGTATAATGGTTCGGTATGAAATAACTCACCCGTGCGGATTTTCGGGGCTGTGCCGCTCTGCGGTTCTCCGAAAAGATGATGTGCGGGGCGGAAATAAAAACAGGAGGTTTTAGTTATGTCAGTTATTTCTATGAAGCAGCTTTTGGAAGCAGGCGTACATTTCGGTCACCAGACCCGCCGTTGGAATCCGAAGATGAAGGAATACATCTTCACCGAGCGCAACGGTATCTACATCATCGATCTTCAGAAAACCGTAAAAAAGATTGACGAAGCTTACAATTTCGTTCGCGATATTGCGATGAACGACGGCACCGTTCTTTTTGTCGGCACCAAGAAGCAGGCTCAGGAGAGCATCGAACAGGAAGCAAAGCGCTGCGAAATGTTCTATGTCAACCAGCGTTGGCTCGGCGGTCTTCTCACCAACTTCAAGACCATCCAGACCCGTATTGCAAAGCTCAACCAGATCAACAAAATGGAAGCGGACGGCGATTTCGATCTTCTCCCCAAGAAGGAAGTCATTCAGCTCTGCGCTCTTCGTGAAAAGCTCATGAAGAACCTCGGCGGTATCAAAGAAATGAAGAAACTGCCCAGCTGCATGTTCGTTGTTGACCCCCGCAAGGAGCATATCGCCGTTATGGAAGCACGCAACCTCGGTATCCCCATTGTTGCAATCGTTGACACCAACTGCGATCCCGATGATGTTGACTATGTTATCCCCGGCAACGACGACGCAATCCGCGCTGTCAAGCTCATCGCTTCCAAGATCGCCGATGCAGTCCTCGAAGGCAAGCAGGGCGAACAGATGACCGATGCCGCTGTTGATGCAACCATCAACAACGATGCTGCCGACGAAGCAGATAACTTCTAAGTTCAATCATTCAACCATGATTTTTCTGCGGAGAAGCCTGCCGGGCTTCCTCCGCTTGAACGTAACATTGATTAAATGCGGGCAAATATCAGGGCGTTCCGCGCCCGATTCCCGTGTTGGTCAACGTTTGCATTATAACTACAGGAGGATATTTTAATGGAATTCACCGCTAAAGACGTAATGGCTCTGCGCGAGCGTTCCGGCGCAGGCATGATGGACTGCAAAAAGGCACTCAAAGAGTGTGACGGCGATATTGAAAAGGCTCTCGACTATCTGCGCGAGAAGAGCCTTGCTGCATCCGCAAAGAAGGCTTCCCGCATTGCGGCAGAAGGTATTGTTGACTGCTTCGTTTGTGAAAAATGCGGCGTCGGCGTCATCATCGAAGTCAACTGCGAAACCGACTTTGTTGCAAAGACCGACGATTTCAAAAACCTTGTTGCTTCCCTTGCAAAGCATGTTGCAAAGAAAAATCCCGCTTCCGTTGAAGATATGATGGCTCAGTCCTTCTCCGAAGACGAGAGCAAGACCGTCAGCGACGTTATCAACGGCGCAGTTGCAAAGATCGGCGAAAAGATCACCATCCGCCGCTTCAATCGCGTTGAAGGCATCGTTGATACCTATGTCCACCTCGGCGGCAAAATCGGCGTACTTCTTCAGATCAGCAACAATGAGTTCCCCGCTGTTGCACACGATGTCGCAATGCAGATCGCGGCTGCAAAGCCCACCTGCCTCCGCAAGGAGGACTGCGACCAGGCCGAACTCGAGCATGAGCGCGAGATTCTCCGCGAACAGGCAAAGAACGATCCCAAGCCCAAGCCCGCTGCAATCATTGAAAAAATGGTTGAAGGCCGCATCGAGAAGTATTATAAGGAAGTCTGCCTGCTTGAGCAGCCCTTCGTTAAGAACCCCGATGAGAGCGTTTCTCAGATGATCAACGGCAGGTTCGAAGTCATCGGCTTCACCCGCTACGAAATGGGCGAAGGTCTCCAGAAGCGCACCGAAGACTTTGCGGCAGAAGTTATGGCTCAGACCAAAAAGGCATAAACTTTGCCTTAAAATCCGCACGCATACATGTGTTTTGCACGTATTCAGGCTCCCCGCAGCAAGCTGCGGGGAGCCTGCTGTTTAATCCCAACACAGTGTTCTAAACCCCTTATTGTTGCGGCAGCAACCCAAACCCTTGAATGAAATTGAATTCCGAAATGAATTTAAAGCCGCATTTCAATTTATCTGCATTGAAAAAGTCGCCATAGTCTACTATAATACCGTAGGTAAGGTTTTATTTCTTTCTGACACAAAAGGCAGGAATCAAACGGTTACGGGAACTCGTTCATTTTCGCATGTGTATTGAAACATACTTTCGCAATTCACGAGGATTCCGCGTGCTTTCCGTTTGCCGCAGCATCTGAATCGGATTCACAAATCATAAACAGCAATGAT